>JGI24713J26584_10000023_pt1 | contig 84270 bp, 76 predicted proteins | sample BioPla4DNA1_FD_26584 | JGI IMG/M metagenome (IMG submission 26584) | reverse complement strand
AGTGTGGTAACACATGTAGCTGACTGTTACTAATAGGTCGAGGGCTTGACCTAAATAGGTTTTTACAGATATGGATGAAATCATTTTCATGTGTAGTATTTTGTCAATATATTTATTTAAAAATATAATATAATCCTCGATAGCTCAATGGTAGAGCACACGGCTGTTAACCGTGGGGTTGTAGGTTCGAGCCCTACTCGGGGAGTTTATAAGACAATGGATATTTGCTATAAATATTAGACAAACTAAAAAATATAGATAAATATTAGTTGACAAATGCAAGTACATTGTGTTATAATAAGTGNTGCGGCTCCATGGTCAAGTGGTTAAGACACCGCCCTTTCACGGCGGTAACAGGGGTTCNAATCCCCTTGGAGTCATTCTTTTGTTTAAATATTCGGGTGTTTGGACCTTTAGCTCAGTTGGTTAGAGCAACCGGCTCATAACCGGTCGGTCCGGGGTTCAAGTCCCTGAAGGTCCACTTAGTTTAGGCCCAGTGGCTCAGTTGGTTAGAGCGCCGCCCTGTCACGGCGGAGGTCGAGAGTTCGAGTCTCTTCTGGGTCGCTCTTTTTATCTAAAACTATTGATAATTTGATCTAACTTTACAAATACTAATTGGGATCTTAGCTCAGCTGGGAGAGCACCTGCCTTACAAGCAGGGGGTCATAGGTTCGAGCCCTATAGGTCCCATTAATGCCGGCGTGGCGGAACAGGCAGACGCACAGGACTTAAAATCCTGCGGGACTCAACCTCCCGTACCGGTTCGATTCCGGTCGCCGGCATTGTTTTAATTTATATGTGTGCTTAGCTCAGCTGGATAGAGCGTCTGGCTACGGACCAGAAGGTCAGGGGTTCGAATCCTCTAGCACACGATCATATAGTGGAATAAGTACATGTGATTGCATTCAAGAAAATTGTTTGCAATCACATTTTTTTGTTTTTTAATTTATTCTTAATTTACCAAATATCATAAATATGTTAAAATGAGACAAAGGAGGCTTATATGAATAAAAAAGAATTTCTTGATATCCTCAGACAGTCTTTAGAGGGGGAAATAGATAATAGAGTTATAGAACAGAGTATCAGGTTTTATAGTGAATATATAAGTTCACAAGAGGATAAAAGCGAAGAAGAAGTAATAAAGGAAATTGGTGATCCGAGACTGATAGCAAAGACAATAATAGAAAGTGAAAAAAATTCAACTAATAATTACAGTAATTATAATAGTAATAGATATGATAGTAATTATAGCAGGTATGAAAATGATACTAATAGGAATATAAAATATTATCATTTAAAGTGGTACCATAAGGCCTTAGGTATATTTATTCTCTTTATGCTTTTGTTTTTCATAATTCGAATCGGTTGGATTATGATTAGAATGTTATTTTTATTTTTACCATTATTAATTATTATTGCTGTATTATGGGCTATTTTTAAAAAGCAATAAACCTAGCAATAAGGTGTATGTATATATAATTTTATTATAACAATAAGAAACGACCGCAAGGGGGAGCCAAGCGGTCGTTTCGATGAGGGGAGTATAAATAATTAATAAGGGGTTATAAGTGCTCAGAAGCTTAGTCTGAGCACTTTATTATTATAGTATATAAATGTCTATAATGCAAGGTTTAAATAAAGACATATTATATCAAAAATTTAATGATTTTTTATAAAAAATGACAAAAATGACAATATTCCACAGAAAATAAAGTGCATATTTCTATTAAAAAAACAAATAATAATATTTGCAATAGCAATTTAGATTTTATATAGGAGGCCAGCTATGAACAATAATCAAACATNCAATGTAAGAAATACTACAAACAATACACAAAACAATAGCAGAAATGCTAACAACACTAACAGTAGAAATGCTAATAATACCAACAGCAGAAATGCAAGTAATGCCAATAATACAAGAAACGCCAATAATACTAACAATGTTCGAAATGCAAACAATACAAACAATACAAGTAACACAAGAACATCTAATTACACAGGATCTAATAGCACAGGAACCAGATGTAATGTAAGAAATNATAAATCAAGTAGATTTAGAAATCTCGATAATAATAATTAATAAAAGGAAAATATCTATTATTGGTAGGCCATATGGGCCTACCTTTTTTTGTATTATATCAAAATAATTTTGTCGGAATATAATATAATAAGATACTTATAATATTCATTTTGTACCAAAAAATATTCAAGCTTTCTATAAAATATGAAAGGAAGTGGCGGGATGTCTTTTGAAACAATCAGGGCAAATGAAGTGATTTATTATATAGGCCGTCCGGATGTTTTAATTATAGATTTGAGGGAAAAAGAAGAATATCTAAAGGGGCATATTCCTTCAGCTATTAACATACCTTATGAAAATTTGGAAAATGAAATTAACAGGTTGAATAGAAATAAATTATTAATTTTTTATTGTGACAGAGGTAATATTAGCTTAATGGCAGCAAGAGATTTAATGAAACATGGCTATAATATAAAAAACCTATACGGAGGAATTCGGGCATATCGTGGTAAACTAGAGGGTAGTAGCTTATAAAAACATTGACTATACAGATAATAAACCTTACAATGCTATTATATATTTTAAGATACGCTAGGAGGAAACCATGATAAAATATGAATATATATCACCTTGTCATTTTGGCTTAGAAGCTGTTTTAAAGCGAGAAATCAAGGATTTGGGATATGAAATAACAAATGTAGATAATGGTAAGGTAACTTATACCGGTGATATAAATTTATGTGCCAGAGCTAATATGTTTCTTAGGACAACAGAGAGAGTTTTGCTGAAAGTAGCATCTTTTAAGGCTGAAACCTTTGATGAATTATTTGAAAGCACAAAAGCCATTCCCTGGGAAGAATATATACCTTCTGACGGAAGGTTCTGGGTGGCAAAAGCAAATTCAATAAATTCTAAGCTTTTTAGTCCGTCAGATATTCAATCTATAATGAAAAAGGCAATTGTTGAAAGGATGAAGAAAAAATATAAGATTGAATGGTTTGAAGAAAGCGGAAGTGCATACCCTCTCCGGGTAACCATTATAAAGGATGAGGTTACAGTTTGTATCGATACCTCTGGGGAGTCCCTACATCGAAGAGGATATCGTAAATTAATCAGCAAGGCTCCTATTACAGAGACACTGGCTGCAGCCTTAATTATGCTGACCCCATGGAATAAGGACCGTATATTAGTTGATCCTTTTTGTGGTAGTGGAACAATCCCCATTGAGGCAGCTTTAATAGGTGCAAAGATAGCACCGGGTATTAACAGAAGTTTTCTTGCAGAATCTTGGAAGGGCTTCTTTCCAGATAAAATATGGAAAGAAGCAAGAGATGAGGCAAGGGATCTTCAGCTTAAAGATATTGATATGAATATTCAAGGCTATGATATAGATGGAGAAATTGTAAAGGCTGCAAGACAAAATGCAAGGATGGCCGGAGTGGATCACCTCATACATTTTCAACAGAAGGATCTTTCAAGTCTTAGCAGCAGTAAAAAATATGGTTTTATAATAACTAATCCTCCCTACGGAGAAAGGTTAGAGGAGCAAAAAAATTTACCTGGCTTATACAAAGAGATAGGAAAAGTATTTGGATCATTAGATGCTTGGTCATACTATATTATTACAGGGTATGAAAATGCTGAAAAATATATCGGAAGAAAGGCAGATAGGAATAGGAAAGTATATAATGGCATGATGAAAACATATTTTTATCAGTTTATGGGACCCAAACCTCCAAAGGCAAAATCCATTAATTGATATGTATAATAAAAACATGGGACTATATTATGCTTTTAGCATATGTAAGAATACCCATGTTTTTATTATTATCTATATTTTCTTTGAGATCCAATTATAAATATCTTCATATACTTCATGTTTATTTAACTCGTTTAATAATTCATGTCTGCAGTCAGGATATAATTTATAATCTATATTGGTGAAACCAAGGCTTTTATAAACTGTAATTAGCTCCTTAACATCCTTTCCATAACCTCCAACGGGATCTTTTTCACCGCTTATAATAAATAGAGGAAGATCAGCTTTGGTCTTAGATAATAATTTTTTATTAGCAGCATTAGCAGTTAGTTTCATAAGGTCATGATAAAATGAGGCAGTACATGTAAATCCGCAATAAGGGTCATGGACATAAGCTCCCACTGCAGGATGGCTTCTTGATAGCCAATCATAAGCTGTTCTATCTGATAAGACTGTATATTTTTTATTTCCAAAGATTAAGTTATGTAAGAAAGGGGAAATATATCTTGGTCCTTTAATTTTTTTGATTAGACAAGTAATAAATAATCCAGACATAATAAGAAATTGAGAAGGATAAGCTGTACCACATAATATGACACCATTATAATCATTATATGTTTGGATTACATTTCTAGCTATTAGTGAACCCATACTATGGCCAAATAAGAAGAGATTCTTAGTTCTGCTGTTCTTATTAATATATTTACTGATTGTAATAGCATCCTCAATAAGAAGCTGGTAACCTTTATGGTCAGAAATGTATCCTAATTCGTCTAGCCTTTTATCCCTTCCATGACCTCTATGGTTATATAGGTATACATCTAATCCTAAATCTAATAAGTATTCTGCAAAGGGATAATAACGTATGCAATGTTCTGCCATACCGTGTAATATTAATATACTGGCTTTTGGCTTCTTTTGGGAACTTAGATAGATAAGTTTAGTTATATAACCGTCCTTTTGCTTGATTGGTATATAATTTATTGATCTCATTTTATCCCCTACCTGTGTAACAATCATTATATATAAGTTACGGTTTAATTATATATATTACTTTATAGAAAAGCAATAATTAGCCAACATAAAATATAGCAAGTTTCAACAATATTTGAGTAATATTATCAGAATACAATTGTTAATAGGGATAGATTCATATATAATATACCTAAAATCGAAATTTATCTCCATGAAGGGGGGAAGTTGTTTGGATAATAGATTGCTAATGAAGACTGCCATTAAAAATGTTCTGTTAATGATATTTGTGATTGTTATTTCATTTGCTATAAAACATTATAATTCTTTAGCCATATCAGCAAGTAATACTCAGGATGAAAAAGCTTATTATAATAAGCTTACTAAAGATAATGATAATAATCAAACTAAAACAAAGAAAGCAAATAAGTCCGTATTAAAACAGTTGCAAGATCAATACTTAATAATAAAAAAGCCCAAAGGTGATGACCTTCAGATACAATTACAGGATCTTTATATTAATAGGAGTCTTAAAATTATCATATCCGGCTATATGGATGAAATAATTGATGGCGACTATATTAGTAGGGTTTATAAAGAAGAAAAATTTATAGGAGAACCTGATTATGTAGAAGTAGACACATCAGAAAATGATGAGGATGGTTTAGAAAGTAGTGATCCTATTAGGGATTATGGAAATGATCCTGTTCATGAAATCACCATAAGTAGCCAGTCGGATAATTTAGGATATAGGGAATATGAAATTCTGCTTAAACTAAACCATGTATATGCTCATATTTTATATGAGGATGATAATAATTATTATATTGATTTAAGAAGGCCAAAAGATGTATATGATAAAATTTTGGTTATAGATGCGGGACATGGTGGTAAGGATCCAGGAGCACTTTCTAAGGATGGCAATACATATGAAAAAGAAATTAATATAAAGATATTATCGGCCCTAAAAGAACTTATTGACAATGATGATATTAAGGTCTATTATACTAGATTATCAGATGAAACAATATTCCTAAGGCCTCGATTTACACTGGCCAATGAAGTGGATTGTGATTTCTTCATAAGTATTCACTGTAATGCCAGTACTTCCACAAGGCCAAACGGAACTGAAATCCTTTATTATGATCATGAACATAAGGATATTAAAACTGTGGACTTTGCGGGGATATTAAGTGAGGAAATATCTAAAATTGTCCCTTTAAAAAATAATGGATTAGTTAGAATGCAAAATAATGATATCTTTATCCTGCGGAATGCAAAAGTTCCTGCAGTTATTATTGAAGCCGGTTATATGACCAATAATAATGATTTAAAATACTTAAAAAGCGCCGCCGGACAAGAAGATATTGCAAAAGGAATATATAATGGTATATTGCGGGCTTATGAGGAGTTAATTCCTTAATTTTTGTATGATTGGAGATTAATATGAAGAAGATTATATTTGCCACTTCAAATGAAGGTAAACTAGCTGAAATCAAAAAAATATTAGGGGATCTAAAAGTAGAGATTTTATCTTTAAAGGAAGCAAACATAAATGTTAATATAGAGGAAAATGGTACAAGTTTTGAGGAGAATGCCATTATAAAAGCAAAGACTATCTGTGATTTGACAGGAGAAATTGTTTTTGCTGATGATTCGGGTTTAGAGGTGGACTATTTAGATAAAGCTCCGGGCATATATTCAGCCAGATTTCTTGGAGAGAATACCCCTTACTCAGTAAAAAATCAATATATAATAGATAAGCTTAAAGATGTGGAGGAAAATGACCGTAGTGCTAGATTTGTGTGTGTTATTGCCTGTGCATTTCCAGATGGCAATATAATCACAAGAACAGGGGTTATTGAAGGGTATATTGCTAAAAAGATAAGCGGAAGTAATGGCTTTGGATATGATCCCATATTCTATGTTCCGGAATATAATTGTACTACAGCGGATATGCCTTTGGAGCTTAAAAATAATATTAGCCATCGGGGAAAAGCTTTACAAGCCATGAAAGAAGTACTACTTAAGCATATATAGTTAAATAATTAATACAGGAGCATATAGATGAAGGTTTTGATAGTTAGTGATACCCATGGCAGGGATATGTATTTGCTTGATACCATAAAAAGAGTAAGCCCCATAGATTTAATGATTCATCTTGGGGATTTTGGAAATAATCAGGAGTATATAAAATCAATTGTCCCCTGTCCTATTCATATGGTTTCAGGAAATAATGATTTTTTTTGTGGACTTCCTAAAGATAAGTTTATAGAGATTGGTAATTATACTGTTATGCTAACCCATGGCCATAGATATGGTGTCTATTATGGCTTAGGTCCAATAAAAGAAGCTGCAAGGATTAGACAGGCAGATATAGTTATGTTTGGGCATACCCATATTCCAATGATAGATTTATCTGATGATATCTGGGCAATTAACCCGGGAAGTTTGGCACTTCCTAGGCAGCAGGGAAGAATTCCAACATTCATTATTATGGATATAGATAAAGAGGGGAAAGCCCATTTTACTCTTAATTATTATAAGAAATAGTTGAATAATCCATAAAAACCTGATTTATGTAAATGATTTAAGGCAATATCAAAAAGATTTAAAATTCCTTAAAAAAAGTTTAAAAAAGTTGTTGACAATAGTTGAATGCTATTATATAATAAATCTTGCGTCACGGCAAAAGCCGATTATAGAGAAAGAATGTTAAGCGGTACGCAGTATCATCAGTAGCCACAGTTTATGATAAGTATGTACCGAAGAGCTAATTATCGGGGTGTGGCTCAGTTTGGCTAGAGTGCTTGATTTGGGATCAAGAGGTCGCAGGTTCAAATCCTGTCACCCCGACTTACTAAGGAATCTAACAAGCAGTTCCTGGTAAGAGCAAAATCTAGTCATAAAAAAATTAAAAATAGGATATAATATGCGGGTGTAGTTCAATGGTAGAACACTAGCCTTCCAAGCTAGATACGTGGGTTCGATTCCCATCACCCGCTTGATATGTGGACAAAATAGGACATATCGATTTTAACATCATAAGTGCTAGTAGCTCAGTTGGATAGAGCAATGGCCTTCTAAGCCATGTGTCGGGGGTTCGAATCCCTCCTGGCACGTTTTCATCTTAAAGGATGAATTTCTTTGTAGAATAGATATATAATATATTATGTCTTATAAAATATATGGTGGGTATAGCGCAGCTGGTTAGCGCGCCAGATTGTGGCTCTGGAGGTCAAGGGTTCGAATCCCTTTATCCACCCTTATAAAAAATTTAAGTATTGGGCTATCGCCAAGCGGTAAGGCACAGGACTTTGACTCCTGCAGTCGGTGGTTCGAATCCACCTAGCCCAGTTTAAAATTAAATACGAAGAGCAAATTTGCTTTTCGGATTTTTTATTTTAAGGGATATTAGCTCAGACGGTAGAGCACTTGACTTTTAATCAAGGTGTCCCGGGTTCGAGTCCCGGATGTCTCATTGTAACATACTTGCGGATGTGGCGGAATTGGCAGACGCGCTAGACTTAGGATCTAGTGGGCGACCGTGGGGGTTCGAGTCCCTTCATCCGCATTTTAAAAGGAAGCACTGATATAAAAATGGTGCTTCCTTTTTTACTGTAGCCAAAAACTGTAGCCAAATAAATAATAATTAATATTACAAAATTTACAACTGTTTTCTCATAAGTTATTAATTTAAGAAATTAAATATAAGTAAAAGATTAAAAAAGGTATCCTGATAAGTGAACCGACCTCCCAATCGTTAGATTTGGTCTAATTTTCGGGGATCGGTTCATAACTTAGGATACCTTTTTATCTTGGAGCTATTGTAATATTAGGGTAGATTAAAATTTCTTATATAATTCCTTCTTTGCACCGCAAACAGGACATTTATCAGGTGCTTCATCATAAATAGTATGACCGCAGACTGGGCAGATATATACTGCTTCAATATCCAAGTCTTTTCCTTCTTTAGCTAAATCCTGAGCTTCTTTAAACATCTTGGCATGGATTTTTTCAGCTTCAAGAGCATAGCGGAAGGAACGCTGTGCCCCTTTTTCTCCCTGGAATTCGGCGGCATTTAGATAAACAGGATACATTTGTTCAACTTCATGAAGCTCTCCGTCAATGGCTCCCTGTAGGTTATCAACGGTATTATTATAACCAAATACTCCTCCGGCAGTTACGGTATAATCATTAGTAGGTCCGCCGATTTCTTTAAAATGATTTTCAGCATGAACCCTCTCTGCATAAGCAATAGCGGTAAAAAGTTTAGCAATGTTTTTAAAGCCTTCTTTTTCTGCTACTTTACTCCAAGTAAGATACCTCATATGGGCAAGACTTTCACCACCATATGCAGAATGTAAAAAATCTTTTGTCATGTCGTTTTTAACAGCCATTTATATTCCTCCTTTAATAAGTTTATTGTTATATCTTTGCCTTCTGATAATGTCATAATTTGTATTAATCAATTATAGTTTTAACAATATCAGTAAACTTAAACATTACTTTAATACAAAATCATTTTATAGATTTCGATTTTAGTATAATATAAAGTGGAAAAGAATACAATCATATGAAAAATTATCATGATTAAAAATATAATTTAATTATTTATAAATAGATTAAAAACAGTGTTTTTTTTACCTGAATATGCTATAATATTTTCTGCATACTTAATATGCAGAATTATTATTTTAATTAAGCGGATTTTAGCGTACAATATAAAATATAAAGCGTGTATAATCCGTTATAATGGAGGAAAGAAAATATGGAAGACAACCCTGACGCGAATCATATAGGTTTTCAACTTATGATTTTGGCGGCGCTCACACTTACTAATGCTTTTTTTGCCTGTGCTGAAATGGCCATGGTATCTGTTAACAAATCAAAAGTAAGAAAGTTAGCAGATGAAGGGAAAAAAAGTGCTAAACTTGTTTTAAAGTTTTTGGATGAACCTACAAAATTCCTATCGACAATTCAGGTTGCAATAACCCTGGCAGGCTTCTTTTCTAGTGCTTCTGCGGCAACCGGTTTATCAGAACCTGTTGGAGCATGGCTGACTAAGAAGGGCATACCATATGGTGCCAAGATATCATTTTTTGTTGTAACCTTGATATTGTCCTATATCACACTGGTATTTGGCGAGTTGGTTCCTAAACGGATTGCCTTGCATAAACCGGAGGCCATTAGCCTGTTTTGTGTTAAACCTGTAAGTATAGTTGCGAACATCGCCTCACCTTTTATTAAGTTGCTTACTTTCTCTACCAATTTGGTTACTAAGCCTTTTGGTATGAGTGAAGGTAATACCGAAGAGATGCTGTCGAGGGAGGAGATTAAGTCCCTAGTTAAAGAGGGACAAGTTCATGGAGTATTAGATCGTAGAGAAAAAGAAATGATAGATTCCATTATGGAATTTGATGATAAAATGGCTAAAGAAATAATGACTCCAAGAATTAATGTTTTTGCTATAGATATATCCGAACCTTTAGAAGAATATATAGAGGAGTTAATGGAAGCGAAATACTCCAGAATTCCCGTATACGATGATGATGTGGATAATATTATAGGGATCTTATTTATTAAAGATTTTCTTAGGGAAGCAATTAAGCATGGTCCATCAAAGGTAGATATAAGATCGATTCTTCGAAAGCCTTATTTTGTTCCGGATAGCAAATTTATAAGAGATTTGCTAAGAGAACTACAGCAATCTAAGAAACAGATTGCCGTTTTAATTAATGAATATGGGGGTTTTGCTGGTATTGTTACCATGGAAGATTTGGTTGAGGAAGTCATGGGTGAGATTGAAGATGAATATGATCCTGACTTAGTAAAAATCAAGCAAATTGATGCCAATACCTATTTGGTGGACGGGCTAGTTACTATCGGAGAAATCAACAATAAGCTAGATTTAAATCTTTACTCTGAGTATTATGATACCATATCAGGTTTTCTAATCGATCAAATAGGTTTTATACCTAAGGAAGAGGATGACAGAATTATAGAAATTGATAATCTGGTCTTTAAGTTAGAGAGTGTTAAACATAAGAGGATAGACAAGGTTAAGCTCTATATAGGAAGTAAAAAAGAGCCAGAAGAAGATATATAATATAAATAATAAAAGCTTGTTTCAAATGGTTTGAAACAAGCTTTTACTTTATAACAATATTTATAAACTTAGTTTTTAGAATCATTATTTGTAGTGCTATTTTTCTTCCTGTAAAGGATATACCATATAAGAACAGCTAGGGCAATAACTCCTAGGACGATGACTGTAATTGTCTTATATACATCTGTGCCTTCTACGATTTTCTCCCAAGAAGCTCCTGCTGCGGCTCCAAGGTATACTAAGATAATATTCCAGATAAAGGAGCCTAGTGTAGTTAAAATAACAAAAAGATCAAATCTCATTTTTGCCATACCTGCAGGTATGGAAATTAAACTTCGTACAATAGGGACACAACGACAAAACAGTACCGTGATTTTACCTTTTTTATTAAACCAATCACAGGCCTTAAATACATCATCTTTTTTAAAGCCAAGGAGCTTTCCTATTTTTCCGTCTAGTATAGCACCTAGTCGTTCTGCTGATAATAGTAAACCGATACCATATAATATGATAGCTCCCACTACAGAACCAAGAGTTGAAACAATGATAACTCCCCAGATTGTTATGGTTGAGTCTACAGGTGTGGTCATAAAACCGCCAAAGGTTAATATAACTTCCGATGGTATTGGTGGAAATATGTTTTCAATGGTTATTAGTAAAAAGATACCTAATAGTCCAAATTTGTTCATGATTTCTATAATCCATTCATACATAATATTCTCCTTTTAAATTAAATTTTGTATATGACCGGATATCTGACATTATACTATACAATTTAAAAAAAACATAGATATATTTCGCACGATTATTTTTCTTATGAATAAACTGAATTGAGAATGTTAATGCAATGATTTGCATTATGGAGGTATCTATGTTTTTAGGTCAAAGAGACGGTAGAATTTCACATGCCGGCCTTCCTTATGATGATATAACTTGGTATGATATAGCAGGTCAGCCATTCGGAATTGCCTCTTATTTTAACGCCATTGTTTTTGGAGATGCTAATAACATTGTTGATATAAAAGGGGCTTTTGCTGTGGGAAGAGATTTTGTAAGTCCCAGAGGATTTTCTTTAGCCTATGGAAATGATGGAAAACTTACAGAAACCGGATATAGTCCCGTTTCCGTAAGATTTTTAGTAGGTAGAAATATTTCCATGGAGGGACCCTTGGTAGTTATCGGTCATGTGGTGGCAGGAGGAAGTTTTCGCGCTGCAAAGGGAAGTACCTATATGATCGGTAAAGACGGTAGGTCAAATCAGATACAAGAGCTTATGGATTTATACCAGGCCCAAAATGGAAGTCCTTATTGGAAGCCCGCTGACAGAGGAAATCATTATGCTATATCAAGTTATGATGTACCCCGCTATATCCCCGCAGACAGAATTGGTGCAGATGTAACCAGATTTTTTAATGAGGCCAGAGAAAGTATAGTAGATTTTCATCAATGTATCACAGGGCTTAGTGCCAATGGAGAAGTAATTGATCATTTCCATGAAAAAATTCTTAGGGGAAATGATCCGATTCAAAATGTATTTATAATTGATGCAAGGCCAAATGGAATATTAAATAAAGAGCTTCGTTTTGAAATACCGGAAGGAAGTATTGCAATCGTAATATTTAGGACAGGTAATAATGCTCATATTCAATATGGGCTTTGGGGAGAAGAAAGATTGGCCAATAGGACACTTTATGTTTTTGAAGATGCTTCTAATATTTATATGGAAGTACCGGCAGCAATATGGGGAAGTATCCTTGCTCCTTCTGCTATGTTTCATGGACATCAAACAGGAGGTCATGTAAGCGGTAATGCTGCCCTTGGATCTTTTGCGGTAAATGCAAGAAGCGGGTTTGAATTTCATCTGTATCCTTTTGTAGGAGGAGTAGTATGTGAAGTTCCTGAACAGATTCCCCCACCGGCACCTGCTGCGCCCCGTGTTCCGGTTCCTACACCGACTCCACCATCTGTTGTAGCACCTATAGAAGAATGCCCATCCTGTCCGGAGCCTGAGCCCTGTCCTCCTTGTCCTCCGGCCAAACCCTGCCCCGAACCAGAGCCTTGTCCTGAACCTGAACCTTGCCCCCCTTGTCCTCCGGACAAAACACGGATAGAGTATAGGCCATATCCTGTTAGGGTACCTGTCCCCTGTCCGGGATCCAGAACACGGATAATTTATCGTAAGATAATGGTTAGGGAGAAGGTGAGAGACTGCAAAATTATACCAGGTAAAATCTTTGGATGTATTTGGGGCTGCAGCTGCCGTTGCTCCCATGAATATATAGTAAAACTCTATAAGATATGTGATGAAAGTAAGGAATATATCTGTTCTGAAATGGTAGGAACTTGTGGCTGTTTTGAATTTGAGGTTCCTTATGATGATTGTTATGCATTGGAGGTATGTCCAAAAGGAAGACCCAAAAATATAAAAGATTGCAAGCCCATGTTGACATTGAAGAATGTGGGAGTATCAAATTTGATGATAGTAAACTAGTTGCCAAATAAGATGGAAGAGGTCTTTCTATTGATTAAGGAAGCTTCTTCCATTATAATAATTTTGTATATGGACAAGGTGTCCTTTAGATACTAGCTATTAAATAATAAACACATAAATGAAAAGAAGGAGGAATTTATTATGGCAAAGGTATATATTTTCCTGGCGGAAGGTTTCGAAGAAATAGAGGGGTTAACGGTGGTAGATTTACTAAGAAGAGCCGGAATTGAGGTAGTTATGGTATCTATATCCGGAAGCCTTCAAGTTACAGGATCCCATAAGATAAGTGTACTGGCANATATTTTATTTGAAGAGGCTGATTTTAATGATGGGGATATGCTGGTTCTTCCCGGAGGGATGCCCGGTACAAATCATCTAATGGAACATGACGGTTTAGATAAGTTGCTTAAGGATTTCCATATGAAGAATAAGAATATGGCAGCAATATGTGCAGCCCCCAGTGTTTTGGGCAGTAAAGGAATTTTGGCAGGTAAGGCCGCAACCTGCTATCCCGGATTTGAAAGTAAACTGACTAATGCCACAGTACTTAATGAAGATGTGGTAGAAGACGGTAATGTAATTACTTCAAAAGGCTTAGGTACAGCTATTGATTTTTCACTTTCAATTATAAAAAAATTATTGGATGAGGATACGGCCAAAAAAATAGCAGGAGAAATTATGTATAGGCATTATAAATAATTTCCAGTTAATAAGGTTGAATTTTTTTACGTAAGGCCATTAGACAAAGAAGGTTTGGAATTGCCATTAAAGCATTGACAAAATCAGTCAGCTCCCAAACCAGTTTCATAGACATAATGGAGCCTATGTAAATCATAATAATGTAACATAGCCGGTAGGTATTTATACCGGATTTACCGAATAAATACTCCACAGCTTTTTCACCAAAATATGACCATCCTATTAAGGTTGCTACGGCAAATGCTATTAGGGATATTCCCAGGACGGTTCTTCCGAAGGGTATAGGAGAAAAGGCAGCAGTAGTCAGTTCACCCATTGAATAACCCTTAGTAGAAGATGGATTTTTTAGGATATTTGTAACTATTACAAGACCGGTTATGGCACACATAACAACAGTATCCCAAAAGGTAGCACTCATGGAAATTAAAGCCTGGTTGGAAGGATGGGAGGTTTTAGCTCCGGCGGCAGCAATGGCTGCGGAGCCAAGACCTGCCTCATTGGTAAATAATCCTCGGGCTATTCCGTATCTGGCAGCAGTTTTAAGACTTCCCCCGATAAAACCTCCGGCTAAGGCTGTCGGAAGTTTAGAAGGAAGAAAGGCAGATTGAATAATTGTTTTTAAGCCGGCCAGTAGGAAATTTCGGTTAATAATTAAGATAAATATACATGCAAAGAGATAGAAAAAACCCATGGAAGGTACTAACTTGGTACATATTCTTCCGATAGATTCTATACCTCCTACAATAACTAATCCAACAATAATTGCTATTATAATTCCCACTATATATTCTGAAAGTCCCCATAAGGTATGGGCTGTTTCTGTAATTGCTCTTGCTTGTGTGGAGCAGCCAACCCCATAAGAGGCAACTAAAGTAAAGAAGCAAAAAGCCATAGCCAGCCATTTTTTCTTCATACCATATTCAATGGCGTACATGGGGCCTCCAATATATGTCCCATCTTTGGATCTTTTTCTATAAAGTACCCCAAGGAAACATTCGGCATAGGAAGTTGCCATACCAAGAAGACCTGTAAGCCAACACCAAAATATGGCACCGGGGCCACCTAGGGCTACGGCAGTGGATACACCTACTATATTGCCGGTGCCAATGGTAGCAGCTAAAGTGGCTGAAAGAGCGGCAAAACCGCTAATATCTCCTTCGGCAAAGTTATCGGGTTTGATAGATAAGCTTATGGCCTTTCCTATATGTTTTTGTACGCCTTTTAGGTAAAATGTAAAATATATATGTACACTAAATAATAAAACAGGCATGGGGATACCCCATATAAATTGGTTAAGGGCAGATAATATTGAAAGCATAGGACACACTCTCCTATAAGGATTTTCTACATTTATATGATGGACCATGACGGTATAGTATCCCATAAAATACTAGGTATTTACTATAGTAATTCGGGTATTGCATATTCCCATTTATGATAAAATATGGTAAAATATACAATATATTTATATAAGGAGGTATTTTATGAAGGGTAATTGGAAAAAACTATGGGGGTTTTTACTTTTATCTTCAATCTTACTTATTTCATTAACAGCCTGTGGGAAGAAGGAGAAGGGAAAAGAGACAGATAATTCTGTAGTGGAGAATGGTGATGAAAAAGACGATCAAACACCAACTCCTGAACCCACTGAAGCCCCGAAGGATCTTAAGGGCACAACTATAGTGATTGGAGATTGGTGGACTACTGATCCTAATCCGGAACCAACTAATAAAAGGGAAGAGGACACACAAAGATATAGGGAAGAATTTATGGAGAAATATAATTTCACTATAACCCGTGCAAACCTTGGAACTTTTACTGAGTATGCGGAGATTGTAGCCACATCGATTATGAGTGGTAATCCTGAAGCAGATATTTTTGTAATGCATGCGGAGCATATTGCGGCTCCTTTACAACAGGGACTTTTATATCCCCTTGAGACTTTGGAGAATTTTGATTTTACCCAGGAAAAATGGAATCAGCAGGTTAAGGAAATGATGACCATGAATGGGCATACCTATGGCATGGCCACCGGAAGGATGGAACCTAGACTGGGCGTATTCTGGAACAAGAGATTGTTTGAAGAGGCAGGAATAGACCCTAATCTTCCATATGATTTGCAGGCAAAGGGTGAATGGACTTGGGAAGCATTAGAGGATCTTGCAAAACGTTGCACCCGTGATTTAGATAATGACGGAGTACCTGATGTTTATGGAATTGCCAGTTTCTCCAAGGATTTCTTTAGAGGCTGTGTATTTTCCAATGATGCAAAATTTATAGGATATGAGGATAGTAAGTTCTATAATGCTACCGGTGAACCGAATTTCCTTGAAGCTTTAGAATGGGGATGGAGCTTATATGAGAAAGGTTACCATATGCCTCAACCTGAAGGATCAGAGTGGGATTGGTTTATTCAAGCCTTTATTGACGGAAAGGTTGCTATGCAATGTGCAGAGCAATATAAAGTTGGTACATGGAAGGACATGGATGATGATTGGGGCTTTGTAATCTTCCCTAAGGGACCTAAAGGTGAAATGATGACAGTATTTACAGAAAACACCGTAGTAATGCCGGCTACTTTAGATAAGGAAAGGGCAGAAGATGTGGCATTTGCTTATAATTTATACACAGAAACAACCCCCGGATATGAGGATGAAGATTGGAAGACCCAATACTATACATTATTCCGGGATGCTAGAGCTGTAGAAGAGACCTTACCTTTATTCTATGAGCCTGGCCATGGTACCATATCATTATTAGCCATGATACCTGGCATCGATTATGGTGATGTTACATATGATTTAGATGCCGGAGCCCTATCACCTAAGGAAGCAGTAGAGAAGGTTCAAGCACAGTGGCAAGCCCATATTAATGCTTCAAACGGAGAAGAATAGACCGGATAATTTATAGTAGTTAAATAAATTTTTAAGATAAATTAATAATTTAAAATATATCAGAGTATTCTATAAACAGCATTTATTTTTCTGTGAATGTTTTGGAATACTCTGTTTTTTTGCCGATTCTTAGAGAATTTTCTCATTAATCTCAAATATGAACAATAATTTAATAAAATATCATGCTAATTTAGTAATAAATGTTGACAAATGTATGAAAATGGAATATATTTACAATAGCTTCATATTGAGGGAGGGATAAACTCAACACCATGGATAGAATAGGCTTAGCAAAAGATAATAAATCATTATACGATACAATCGAATACGGATATTACTATTTACCAAGTGAAGTTTGTAAAAATATTATCATTACTGCCGGTGTAAGTGGTGTTCAAACACCAAAGGCGGTTAAGAAAATCAGATCAAAAATTAAACGAAGTAGGAGAGAAATAGGTGAAATTATACCGGCTTTACGCAGCATGGACCAAGATATTATATCATATTATGCAGGAGAGTTGGCAGAAAGTTTGGTTTATGCAGCCGGGAAAGGAAAGGGAGTGGAAATTGCAATAGGTTATCCAAAAATTCTAGTTATTTCTGTAAATTAATTTAATTTACCAAGTTTACATAAGCTTTGGTTATTGGAACAATAATTACCATCATAATATTAGCCATCTCTGTTAACAATATGATTACAGGCAAACAAAAAACAAAAATCATGAGCGGTAAAAAATATATTAAACCGCCGAACCTACACTTGATTTTGTTAATTGCTTGCTTTAAGTAATAAAATGGAGGTGAAAGTAATGGCTAATAACAATAATAGTGGTACAAACAGAATAGAAGTTCCTGAAGCTAGGGAAGCTCTTAATCGTTTCAAAATGGAGGTTGCCAGTGAACTTGGTGTTCCTTTAACTCAGGGTTATAACGGAAACCTAACCAGCAGAGAAAACGGTTCTGTTGGTGGTGAAATGGTTAGACGTATGATCCGCAGCCAGGAACAAGCCATGTCAGGTCAGTCCGGACAACAACAATAAACTAGAAAGTAAAGACTGCACAAAAGGATAAACCTTTAGTGCAGTCTTTTTTTATGTATGCATATATTAAAATCAAGTTTAGTGAAGCTTCTACATATTTTGTAACAAGTTAGGTATTTGAAGGTTTCCATAATTAAGACATTTACCTCTCAGTATATTGAATTAATTGAACGGTTCAGAGAAATTGAAAAGAAACAGAAGAAGTAATTCAGGTCATTTTTAATTTAAAAGCCTGCAAATTATAGGTTTTGGTTTAGGGATACCAGTGATATTTTTTTGTCATATTCTCAAATATTATTTTCAAATAAGCTTAGGATATGTTAAAATAAATTCAAACCAGTATAATATTTGCAATTACAATAATCTTTTAGCATATATATTTATAGATAAAAACAGCTAGTAAACATTTGGAAAGGATTTTAATTATGGGAAAATATTTTGGCACTGACGGTTTTCGCGGAGAGGCTAATGTGAATTTGACAGTAGAGCATGCATATAAGGTAGGTAGATTTTTAGGTTATTATTATGGGAAAAATCATAAGCCAAATATAGTAATAGGGAAAGATACCAGAAGATCCAGTTATATGTTTGAATATTCTCTTGTGGCAGGACTAACAGCCAGTGGTGCAGATGTCTATCTTCTTCATGTAACAACCACACCTAGTGTTTCATATGTTGTAAGAACTGAAGGATTTGATTGTGGAATTATGATTTCTGCAAGCCATAACCCTTATTATGATAACGGAATAAAGGTTATTAACGGCAGCGGTCATAAATTGGAAGCAGAGGTGGAGCAGTTAATTGAAGCATACATAGACAGTGAAGAGGACTACATACCCTTTGCAACCAGAGAAAACATCGGAAAAACTGTGGATTATGCCATAGGCAGGAACCGTTATATAGGTTATCTTATATCTTTGGCCACCCGTTCCTTCCAAGGTAAAAAGGTAGGTTTAGATTTGGCTAACGGCTCGGCCACATCTATAGCCAAAGGGGTATTTGACGCTATAGGTGCAAAGACCTATGTAATAAATGGAGAACCGGATGGGACTAATATCAATAAAAACTGCGGCTCCACCGATATGAGGTCTTTGCAGAAGTTTGTTCTGGATAATAAGTTAGATGTGGGATTTGCTTATGACGGAGATGCAGATAGATGTTTGGCAGTTGATGAAAATGGCAATATTATTGATGGAGACCTGATATTGTATTTATGTGGCGTATACATGAAAAAAAGAAATGATTTAGCCAACAATACAATTGTTACCACTGTTATGTCCAATATGGGTCTGTATCAGGCTTTGGAAAGAGAAGGAATCCGTTATGAGCAGACAGCCGTAGGGGATAAGTATGTATATGAAAATATGTTGGCAAATGGACATTCCATAGGTGGGGAACAATCGGGACATATTATATTTGCCAAACATGCTACTACGGGAGACGGTATCTTAACATCATTAAAGATTATGGAAGTTATGTTGGAAAGCAAGGCTAAACTTTCAGAACTTTGTAAAGAAGTGAATATTTTTCCTCAATTATTGGTAAATGTAAAGGTTAAGGATAAGAAGGCAGTATTAAGCGATCCTGCAATAACTGATTTGATATCTAGTCTGGAAAAGGAACTGGGTAAGGATGGCAGAATACTGGTAAGAGAAAGCGGAACAGAACCGGTTATACGGGTTATGGCAGAAGCTAAAACTGATAAGCTTTGCAGAGAAACAGTGGAAAAGATTACCGAAAAGATAAAAGAACAAGGTCATGTTATATAGTAAATGATTAAGTATATTTTAAGGAGAAAATTTAAATATAGTATTTACAGAACAGCTATGTTATAATATACTAATGTCAAAATGTCTGCTGAAAATAGGAATAATGTACTTTATATTGTATATGAAAATGGCCGGATTGGATCACATATGATAAGTAAAGTACATAAAACAAGGAGGAAACTAAAATGAGTTTACAGGTTGAAAAATTAGAAAAAAATATGGCTAAGCTTACCATAGAGGCTTCTGCTGAGGAATTTGATAAGGCCATTCAAAAAGCATATCAAAAAAACAAGAATAAAATTAATATTCAAGGCTTTCGTAAAGGAAAGGCACCTCTTGCTTTAATTGAAAAGATGTATGGCCCTAGCATTTTCTATGAAGATGCAGCCAATGAGATAATTCCGGAGGCTTATGAAAAAGCTGCCCTAGAGAGCGGTCTTGAAATTGTATCTAGACCGGAAATTGATGTTGTACAGATAGAAAAAGGAAAGTCTTTTATTTTTACAGCTGAAGTGGCTATTAAGCCTGAGGTTACCCTAGGTGAATATAAGGGTATAGAGGTAGAAAAGAAGGAAGTTACCGTAACTGATGAAGAGGTTATGGCAAAAATCGAACATGAAAGAGAACACAACTCCAGAATGGTTACCATAGATAACAGACCTATTCAAATGGATGATATTGCAGTTATTGATTTTGAAGGTTTTGTAGATGGTGAACCTTTTGAAGGTGGTAAGGGTGAAGGTTATTCTCTAACTATCGGATCCCGTTCTTTTATTGATAATTTTGAAGAGCAGCTGATAGGAAAATCCATAGGAGAAGAAGTTGATGTAAATGTAACCTTCCCAGAGGATTACCATGCAAGCAATTTGGCAGGAAAGCCGGCTCTTTTCAAAGTTAAAATAAATGAAATCAAGGTTAAGGAACTTCCTGAACTTGACGATGATTTTGCTCAAGAGGTATCAGAGTTTGACACCTTAGATGAATACAAGGAAAATATTAGGGCAACACTTAAGGAAAACAAAGAGAAGGAACTAAAGATAGCCAAAGAAAATGAAATTATAGATAAAATCATAGAAAATGCTTCTATGGACATACCTGAACCGATGATTGAGACACAAGTTGGCCAATTGGCAGATGATTTTGCCCAGAGAATGAGATATCAGGGACTATCTATAGAACAATACTTCCAGTTTACAGGTATGGATTCTAAAAAGTTTTTTGAGAGTCTAAGACCTCAGGCCTTAAAACGTATTCAAAGCCGTCTTGTTCTTGAGGCAATTGTTAAGGCCGAAAACATTGAGGTGACAGAGGAAGAACTTGAAAAAGAGCTGACAGAAATGGCTTCAATGTATAAAATGGAGTTAGACAAATTAAAAGAGCTTTTAGGGGATAATGAGAAGGAGCAGATTAAGACCGACATTGCTATTCAGAAAGCTGTAGACTTTGTTGTAGCTGAGTCTAAAGAAGTTTAGATAGAAAAAGGAGGATATTAATATGAGTTTAGTACCCTATGTCATAGAGCAGACTAGCCGTGGAGAAAGAAGCTATGATATATATTCAAGGCTATTAAAAGAGAGAATTATTTTCCTTAGTGAGGAAGTTAATGATACAACGGCAAGTTTGGTTGTGGCACAGTTACTTTTTCTAGAATCTGAAGATCCTGGAAAGGATATTAATTTCTATATTAATAGTCCGGGAGGATCTGTAACCGCAGGTATGGCAATTTATGACACTATGAAATATATCAAATGTGATGTTTCTACTATCTGTATAGGTATGGCAGCAAGTATGGGTGCATTTTTGCTAGCAGGAGGTACAAAAGGAAAACGTTTTGCCCTTCCTAATGCTGAGGTTATGATACACCAACCTTCCGGCGGTGCCAGAGGTCAGGCAACAGATATTAAGATAGTGGCAGACAACATTATAAAAACAAAGAAAAAGATTAATGAGATATTAGCTGAAAATACTGGAAAACCCATTTCAGTTATTGAGGTGGATACAGAAAGAGATTATTATATGAGTGCAGAGGAAGCACGGGAATACGGTATTATCGATGGAATACTAACACGCAGATAACTACCGGTAAGAATGCACGATAGAGAGAATGAGGTGATTTGCAGTGGCAGGTAAAGTAGATGACAGAAAGCAATTGAGATGTTCATTTTGCAATAAGTCGCAGGATCAAGTCAGAAAACTGATTGCCGGGCCGGGAGTATATATCTGTGATGAATGTATAGAAATTTGTAGTGAAATCATCGAAGAAGAATTTGATGGGGCTCCGCTTTTAGATGCAGATATAAATCTGTTAAAACCGGTTGAAATCAAGAGTTTTTTGGATCAGCATGTAATTGGTCAAGAAGATGCCAAAAAAGTATTATCTGTGGCGGTATATAACCACTATAAGAGAGTTTTGGCAGAGAAAGATTTGGATGTGGAGCTTCAAAAAAGCAATATTTTGATGATAGGACCGACTGGATCAGGAAAAACATACTTGGCTCAAACTTTGGCAAAGCTTCTTAATGTACCCTTTGCAATTGCTGATGCAACTGCACTTACTGAGGCGGGATATGTTGGTGAGGATGTAGAGAATATTTTACTTAAACTTATCCAAGCCGCAGATTTTGATATTGATCGTGCACAATATGGTATTATTTATATTGACGAAATAGATAAAATTACAAGAAAATCAGAAAACACTTCGATAACCAGAGATGTATCCGGTGAAGGTGTTCAGCAGGCTTTACTAAAAATACTTGAGGGTACGGTTGCTTCTGTTCCTCCTCAGGGAGGAAGAAAGCATCCCCACCAAGAATTTATTCAGATTGACACCACTAACATCCTGTTTATCTGTGGGGGAGCCTTTGATGGACTGGAGAAAATCATAGAAGCCAGAATAGGGCAAAAGTCCATAGGCTTTAATGCGCAGATTTCTGAAAAGAATAAGAAAAACATAGGTGAACTTTTCCGTCAGGTTATGCCTCAAGATTTAATTAAATTTGGCCTAATTCCTGAGTTTGTTGGACGAGTTCCGGTATGTGTTGCATTAGATGCCCTTGATGAGGCGGCTCTAATGAAAATTCTTACGGAGCCGAAGAACGCCATAACAAAACAGTATAAGAAATTGTTTGAGATAGATGGTGTTGAACTGGAATTTGAAGAGGGCGCCATTGAGGAAATTGCTAAAAAGAGTTTCAGCAGAAAGATAGGTGCCAGAGGGCTCCGTGCCATTATGGAAGCTGCCATGATGGACACCATGTTCAATATACCCTCCAATGCAAATGTTGTTAAATGCATTATAACAAGAGAAGTTATTCTGGGTAATGAAGAGCCGAAGTTGATTTTATCAGAAGAAGGTGTAGTAAGAAAGCCTATAATGAAGCGTTCTGTTAAGAAAAGCAAAGGTGAGATTGCCTAAGAATTTATAGAAAGAAGTAAATGGGTAACCAGGCTCTCAGATAAATGGGAACCTGGCTTGCTCATTTTCTATTCTATAGCTTGTATATGACCTAAGGAGGTTATACTTATGATTATAAAGAATGTAAGTCTCGAAACTGTATGTGGAATATCTAGTTCAATTCCCGACAATGATAAACCTGAGATTGCCTTTGCCGGTAAATCAAATGTAGGAAAGTCTTCCTTGATTAATTCCCTAATAAATCGTAAGTCTTTGGCACGGACTTCATCACAGCCCGGTAAAACACAAACCATTAATTATTATAATATTAATGATATGCTGTATTTTGTAGATCTTCCAGGTTACGGATATGCAAAAACATCAGAAACGATCAGGGAGCAGTGGGGAATGATGGTAGAGAGATATCTCATGAACTCAAAGCAGCTGAAGGTGATATTTTTGCTGGTTGATATCCGTCATGAACCGTCACTAAATGATAAAAATATGTATGACTGGATTGTATATCATGGTTTTATGCCGGTCATTATTGCAACAAAACTGGATAAAATAAAAAGAAGCCAAGTAGCCAAACATATTAAGATGATAAAAGAAAGCCTTGGGGCCACATCTGAAACAAAAATATTCCCCTTCTCGTCATTAACGAAACAGGGGAAAGATGAAATCTGGGCTTATATTGAAACTGTCTGTGAATTATCTTAAGTAGCATATTTATTAATTAAGAAGTAAGGCCATTAGATAGCTGTATACATCGGAACTTTTTTCAATCCAATTATTGCATATGGCTGAAGCCTCTTCCTCTGTTGGGACACTTAAGGTCAAATCTATAATATGGGATCCTCTTTCAATTACACTAAGCCTTACGGAAAATTCACCCTTTTTCAACTGAATATAATCAGCAGGGGTGGATACTTCTTCCTTAAGCTTATATTTATTCTGTGAAAGGTATTCTTCGATATCTTCCTTTATTCCGGATGAAATTAAATTATCAAAGAACTTAAGAGTTTCGCTTCCGCTTTCGGTTATACGATAGAGGGAGCTGTTACGTATGGTTTTTGCACTAATAAATTCATCGTCAATAAGTTCGGAAATGGCCCTTTGAATATTAAAATAATTGGTATATTCTTTTTCAAGGATAAAAGCCGTTAGTTGTGCATTAGTCAGTGGAAAATCAACCCTGCTTAAAATATATAGAATCATTAATTTATATAGCATAAAGGTATCGGACTGCATTATAAACCTCCTTAAGTGTAGTATTTTCCCTGCCAGGTATCTAACTCCTTCATTTTACCATGGAGAGTATTAAGAACCAGCCTTTTGTTACCGCTCCAATCAGGAGCCAGTAGTAATTTCTTAGGCCCATCCCCGGTAAGTCGATGGATTATAAGGTTCTGGGGCAGGTGTTCCAAGCAGGTAATTACAAGATCAATATAATCGTTCATAGTTAAGGTATATTTTATTTTATCTTCTAAGAATAGCTCTCCCAAATCAGTGCCTTTAAGGATATGAAGGAGCTGAAGCTTAATGCCCCAAACTAGTCCGCAAGCAGAAAGATTACCTATATATTTCATAGTCTTTAACATATCATTTTTTGTTTCCTTTGGCAAGCCGAGAATTGTATGGACAATTACAGAAATCTTATGGGCATGAAGCTTTCTTATCGCTTCTTCAAATACCGGAAGTTGGTATCCTCGTCGCATCCATTTGGCTGTTTCTTCATGGATTGATTGAAGGCCAAGCTCTATCCATACAGGCTTTTTTTGGTTCAGATAATTTAGTAAAGAAAGAACGTCCTCGCCGAGACAGTCCGGTCTTGTAGCTATGGACAAAATAGCAATATCAGGATGGCTAATAGCTTCTGTAAATATCTTTTCTAGGTAAGAGACTGGGGCGTGGGTGTTAGTATAAGCTTGAAAGTAAGCGATGAACTTTGTAGGTTTATTAGCAGGTAATTTCTTGCTAATTAGTTTTTTTGCTTCTTCTATTTGCTTAGTTATAGATAGTTTGGCACTGGGACTAAAGTCACCGGAGCCACCTTGGCTGCAAAATATACACCCTCTGGTATCTATTATACCATCACGATTGGGGCAACTCATACCTCCGTTTAAAGATAGTTTATATAATTTCATTCCATAGGTGTTTTTTAATTCATAGTCAAGAGAATGATACCTTTTATCATCCCATAATCGTTTATTAGAATTAACCATTTTAATTTTCCTGTTCTAGTAGTTTAATTTTAGCATTTATTAATCTTATTTATAACAGCATTACTTACAGTATCACAAAGTCTAGGATCAAAGGCCATAGGTAAGATATAATTTTCATTTAATTTATCATCCGTAACCAGTTCGGCTATTGCTTTAGCGGCAGCCAGTTTCATATCCTCTGTTATCTGCCTGGCCCGTCCTTTTAGGGAACCTTTAAATATGCCCGGAAAGGCGATTACATTATTAACCTGATTTGGATAATCGGAACGGCCTGTGGCAACAATGCGGGCACCTGCTTTTATAGCTTCATCAGGCATAATTTCAGGAACAGGATTAGCAAGGGCAAATACGATTGCATCCTTATTCATGGAAGAAATCATTTCCTTGCTTACTATAGCCGGAGCGGACACTCCTATAAAGATATCTGCATTTTTTAGGGCATCCGTTAAACTACCTTGCCGGTTATTAAGATTAGTTATACTAAGTATTTGTTTTTGATATTCATTAAGCTTAGGGTAGTTAGAGGAGAGGATACCAAACTTATCACAAACAGTAATATTTTCAAATCCGTATGAATATAATAATTTGGTTATGGCGATACCGGCTGAGCCGGCACCGTTTATAACAAGCGAAACCTCTTCCTTTTTCTTGCCTATAATTTTAAGACTGTTAATAAGTCCGGCAAGTACCACTATTGCTGTACCATGCTGATCGTCATGAAAGACCGGTATATCCAGAAGATCCTTTAGCCGTTCCTCTATATAAAAACATCTGGGAGCAGATATATCCTCTAGGTTAATTCCCCCAAAGGCAGGGGCTATGGCCTTAATAGTTTTAATTATTTCTTCTGTATCCTGAGTATCTAAGCAGATGGGGACTGCATTTACTCCTCCAAATTCCTTAAAAAGAACTGCTTTTCCTTCCATTACAGGAAGAGCAGCGTAAGGTCCGATATTACCTAGACCAAGAACAGCACTGCCGTCAGAAACTACGGCAATGGTATTGGACTTTATTGTATATAAATAGGCAGTCTCGGGCTTTTCAAAAATAGCTTTACAAGGGGCTGCTACCCCCGGTGTATATGCTAAAGAAAGATCTTCCTTAGTGTTTACTTGGCACTTGGAAACAATGTCAAGTTTTCCTGCCAACTGTTCATGGAACTGTAATGATTTATGGTAAATATCCATAATAAACCACCTCGTAAATTAAATTATAGTAATCATAGCATTGACAGGTTATGAAATCAAGCAATAGCAATAGCTAAAAGGATTAAAATTGAAAATATTTTACTTTCTATAGCAAAAGGTGTATAATGATATAAACATAATTTTGGATAAGATATCCCTCACAAATTTTCTATATCATATCTCCCCATATTCCAATCTAAACAAGAATCCAACAAATAATCAAAGGAGCTGAACTTATGGAAATTCAATATGAATCTATGACTCTTGTCAAATTAAGAGAAAAAGCTAAAGAAAAGGGAATGAAGAATATATCTACACTTAAAAAAAGTGAATTAATTGAAGCTTTAAAAGAGCATGACTTAAAGTTAGAAGAAGAAAAGCAAAGTATACAGGAGACAGTTACTACTGCCAGTAAAGAAGAAAAAAGGCATACCGGCCATTCTGAGTTTGAACAGCTCGATAGTGGTGAGACCAAGGAAGGTATTCTTGAGGTGTTGCCGGATGGATATGGGTTTATTCGATGCGATAATTATCTTCCCGGTGAGAATGACGTATATGTATCCCCTGCGCAAATTAGAAGATTTAACCTTAAAACCGGTGATATCGTTATGGGTAATACAAGAATAAAGAGCCAAAACGAGAAGTTTTCGGCCCTCTTATATATCAAAGAAGTTAACGGGTTCAATCCCAATGAAGCTCAAAAACGTCCGAAATTTGAAGATTTAACACCGGTATTTCCGGATGAAAGAATACATCTTGAAACTCCCGGTTCCTGTGTGTCCATGAGGATGGTAGATTTAATTTCTCCCATTGGCAAGGGGCAAAGGGGAATGATTGTATCTCAACCTAAGACAGGAAAGACTACATTATTAAAGCAGATTGCAAAAGCTATTACAAGGAATCATCCGGAGATGAAGCTAATTATTCTTTTGATAGATGAAAGGCCTGAAGAGGTTACGGATATTAAAGAGTCTATTGAAGGAAAAAATGTAGAAGTTATTTATTCCACTTTCGATGAACTTCCGGAAAACCATAAACGGGTATCTGAAATGGTTATCGAACGGGCAAAGCGCTTAGTTGAACATAAGCAGGATGTTATTATCTTGCTAGATAGTATTACAAGACTAGCTAGAGCGTATAACTTAACTGTACAGCCCAGTGGCAGAACCTTATCCGGAGGACTTGATCCTGCGGCATTATATATGCCTAAGAAGTTTTTTGGAGCCGCAAGAAATATGAGGGAGGGAGGAAGTCTTACAATCCTTGCAACTGCATTGGTGGATACAGGCAGTAGAATGGATGATGTGGTCTTTGAAGAATTTAAAGGAACCGGTAATATGGAATTGGTTCTTGACCGTAGTTTATCAGAAAAACGTATTTTTCCTGCTATTGACTTGCCAAAATCCAGTACAAGAAGAGAAGACTTGTTACTTACCCAGCAGGAACTAGAAGCTACTTATTTAATGCGTAAGGCTTTAAACGGTATGAAATCAGATGAAGCTTTAGAGCGAATTATAGATATGTTTTTGAAAACAAAATCCAATGCTGAGTTTATTGAAATTATTAAAAAGACAAAATTAGTCTTTTAGGTATTGCAATGAAAAATAAGCTATGATATAATAAGAAAGCTGTTTATTAAGTTGGGAATATTATATAGACCAAGATAAAGTAGATTTGTAGTGAAGAGGTGAAATCATGAAAGCAGAAATCCATCCTAAATATTTTCAGGCAAAAGTAGTTTGCAACTGTGGGAATGAATTTGTTACTGGATCAACCAAGGAAGATATTCGTGTTGAAGTATGCTCAAAATGCCATTCATTCTATACAGGTCAGCAAAAGACTGCTGCAGCCCGTGGAGCGATTGAGAAGTTCAACCGCAGATATGGTATTACTCAGAACAATTAGAGCACTTTTATAGAGGGTTAAAAATCGGGTTGAGGTTCACTTCCTCAGCCTATTTTTAACTACACAATAATACAGATAACCTTACTTTTATCCGTGAGAATTAGTATGTTTTTATTAAAAGCATAGTAATTTTCACGGAAAAAGAATATTTTTAAAACACAAGAAAGGCTCGGGATAAGAATGAAACCATCCGGTATTGGGGGAATGGCTGTAATTGAAGGCGTAATGATGAGGAATAAAAGTGACTACGCCATAGCAGTCCGCAAACCAGATAATGAAATTATTGTAGAAAAAAGAAATCATAAAGATTTTTCTGACAAGGTAAAATTATTTAAGTTGCCTATCTTTAGGGGAATCTTGGCTTTTGTTGATTCTATGGTAATGGGAATTAAGGTAATAAATTTCTCTTCAAGTTTCTTTGAAGAAGAAGAAGTACAAAAACAAAAGTCAAAAAATGAAGAGAGTGAAAAAGACAATACTTTACTGATGGTCTTAGTAGTAGCAGCTTCCCTTGCGATTTCTATAGGCTTATTTATGGTACTGCCTGTATTGATATCTAATTTATTTAAAAAGCTCTTTGATGATAATGTATTTCTCTTATATTTAATGGAGGGGATTTTAAGGCTTGCTATTTTTATCGGATATATTCTAGCCGCCTCCCAGATGAAAGAAATAAAAAGAGTGTTTATGTATCATGGAGCTGAACACAAAACCATTAACTGTCTGGAGAATGGTTTTGAACTTACTGTTGAAAATGTTAAATGGCAGTCAAAGGCTCATAAGCGTTGTGGTACTAGTTTTATGCTTCTTGTTATGCTTATAAGTCTTGTATTCTTTATGATTCTTAGGCCTCCGACTCTTTACTGGAGGATTCTTTCTAGGATTCTATTAGTTCCTGCAATCGCCGGAGTATCATATGAATTTATTCGCTTAGCCGGAAAAAGTGATAATATAATTGTTAACATTCTTAGTAAGCCGGGATTGTGGATGCAGGCTCTGACCACTAAGGAACCCGATGATGATATGATAGAGGTGGCAATTAAGTCGGTTGAAGCTGTATTTGATTGGAGAAGCTTTCTTGAGACAGAAGAGACCGAAAATTCCAAACAGTTAAATGATGATAAAGAAGAAGAGAAAAATATTATAGATCTTCCTATTGATAAGAGTAACAATGAAGCTGAAAGTGAATATGCCACTACAGCCGGAAACCGTATCGTAAGTCTTGTAAGTGATTATGAGGAAGATGATGAGATATTAAAAGCCTTAGATAAATATCTGGATTTTGATGATTAAGGATTTATTTATAAGACCGGAGGCATAAATTAGAATGAGTACTTATAAGGAATTATTTAAGGCTGCCCGTAAATTCCTTGAAGAAAATGGGATAGCGGATGCCCATGTAGATGCCTGGTATCTGCTAGCCCATGTTTTTGGAATTAAAAGAGCAGATTTTTTTATTGGTGGGGACAATGAAACTTCCAAGGATAAAGAATTAGTATATATGGAATTAATAAAAAAAAGAGCCATGCATACACCCCTTCAATACATTACAGGAGAGCAAGAATTTATGGGACTTGTGTTTGAGGTAGATGAGAATGTTCTCATACCAAGACAGGATACTGAAATTCTTGTGGAAGAGGTATTAAAAGTATGCAAGGGCAAATCAGTCTTGGATTTATGCACCGGCTCAGGATGTATAATTATATCCCTAGCTAAATTATCTGAATTAAAAAAGGCAGTGGGTATAGATATCTCTGAAAATGCTTTGCAAGTGGCTAGAAGAAATGCAAAAAAGTTAAGTGTGGATGTAAGATTTCTTAAAAGTGATTTATTTGAAAATATTGAGGGAAAATATGATATTATAGTATCAAATCCACCCTATATAAAAACAGGAGACCTTAAATCATTAATGCCCGAAGTAAAAGATTATGAGCCTAGCTTAGCACTGGATGCCGGTTTGGACGGGCTTATATATTATAGAAGAATTATTAATGACCTGCCAAGATATATTAATACAGGAGGCTATGTGTTTTTTGAAATAGGCTACGATCAAGCTGAGGACGTTAAAAATATGCTGCATGAAGCAGGTTTTTCAAAAATATATATAAAAAAAGATTATAGTGGGCTTGACCGTGTTGTTTGGGGTCTTTATGGTAGTTGTAATGACGAAACAGTTCAAATGGAGGAATGATAATGTTTGATCGTTTAGAGGATATTCTAATTAGATATAAAGAAATTGAAGAAGAATTGCTAAATCCAGGTATAGTTAATGATCAAAAGAAATATAGAGACCTTATGAGGGAGCAGTCTAATCTATCAGAGATTGTGGAAAAGTACCTGGAATATAAAGAAAATAAAAAGACCATAGAAGACAGTCTCGAAATGTTAAATGAAGAAAGTGATGAAGAGATTAGGGAACTGGCCAGAGAAGAATTAAATGAGTGTAAAAAAAGAATAGCTGTGATTGAAGAGGAACTTAAGATATTACTACTTCCTAAGGATCCTAATGATGATAAGAACGTAATCGTTGAAATCAGAGCCGGTGCCGGTGGAGACGAGGCGGCTTTATTTGCAGCTGAATTATACCGTATGTATGTTATGTATGCGGAAAGAAACCATTGGAAAATTGATATGATGAACCTAAATGAAAACGGCATAGGAGGCTTTAAGGAAGTTATCTTTATGATTAACGGTAAAGGTGCCTATTCAAAGCTCAAATATGAAAGTGGAGTTCATCGTGTTCAAAGGGTGCCTGTTACAGAATCAGGCGGTAGAATTCACACTTCTACGGCAACAGTTGCCATTATGCCGGAAGCCGATGAGGTAGATATAGACATAGATTTAAATGACTGTAAATTCGATGTATTCAGATCCTCAGGTAACGGTGGACAAAGCGTTAATACTACAGATTCTGCAGTACGGTTGACTCATATACCTACAGGAATTGTTATATCATGTCAGGATGAAAAATCACAATTAAAGAATAAAGAAAAAGCAATTAAGATACTGCGTTCCCGTTTGTATGAATTAGAAATGCAAAAGGCTCAAAGTGCCGAGGCTGAGGCAAGAAAGAGCCAGATAGGTACCGGTGACCGTTCTGAGAAAATTAGAACCTATAACTTCCCCCAAGGAAGAGTTACAGATCATAGAATTAAAATGACGGTTCATCGATTGGAAGAGGTGCTAAACGGGGATCTTGATGAGATAATTGATAGCCTGATTGCAGCAGACCAGGCAGCAAAGCTTAGCAAGATGCAAGAGGAAAGCTAATATATGAATGTAAGAACGGTAATTACAAGCTTAAATAATCCGCAGATTAAGAATTTAGCCCTGTTACAAAAGAAGGCAAAAGCCAGAAAGGAGCAGGGCTTATTTGTGGTTGAAGGAATTAAAATGTTTGAGGAGGCTAGGGATTTAGGCTTGTTAGTTAAATCCTATTTATCTGAGAGCTTCTATCAGGAGAAATTAAAAACATCTGATTTTTTTACCGGATTAAATTTTGAAGTGGTAAGCGATCAGATATTTAAACAGATAACCGATACCATGACACCCCAAGGTATTATGGGAACCGTAAAAAGACCGGTATATAACTTAGATAGTATTCTATCTAAACCTAACTCCTTTTTGCTTATCTTGGAAGATATAAGAGATCCCGGTAATTTAGGTACTATGATACGTACTGCAGAAGGGGCCGGTGTTACGGGAATTATCTTAAATAGTTCTTGTGCGGACATATTGCAACCTAAAGTGGTTAGGGCCACCATGGGTTCTATATATAGGGTTCCGTATTACCTGGCAGAGGATTTTACAGCTATTCTTAATATGCTTAAAGATGAAGGATTTAAATTATATGCAGCCCATTTGTCCGGTCATTTATATGATCAGGAAGGAAGTTTTTTAGGTAAATGTGGCTTACTAATCGGAAATGAAGCCCATGGGCTAAAAGAAGAAACAAGTGCCATGGCAGATTATCTGATTAAAATTCCTATGGAAGGTAAGGTGGAATCACTAAATGCCGCCATTGCTGCAGCCATATTAATGTATGAAGCAGCCAGACAAAGAAGAAAAAAATAAAATTAGAAAACAATTAAAAAATATGTCATACTATTGTATATTTTGGTTCTTTTATATAAAATAGAAGTATCAGAACAGAAAGGGGGAGGATTGGGATAATGAATTCTATTGCATGGCTTATACTTTTAATCTTATTGATATTTGTTGAATTTATAACTTTGGGGCTTACAACTATTTGGTTTGCAGGGGGATCCCTAGTAGCATTTATTGTATCATTATTCTATGACAACCTACTTGTAGAAATAATATTATTTCTTGTAATATCTCTGGTCTTATTATTCTTCACCAGACCAATTGTAAAAAAGTATTTTAATTCCACCCGTGTTAAGACAAATTACGCCGCTATAATTGGAAAGGAAGCATTAGTTACTGCTAGGATTGATAATATGAATGGAACCGGACTGGCGGTAGTTGAAGGACAGGAGTGGACGGCAAGATCGATTAATGGTGAAGTAATAGAAAAAGGAACTAAGGTAATTGTAGAGGAAATATCGGGAGTTAAACTAATGGTTAAGATAAAAAAGGAGGGGTAAATATGCCTACAGAAATGATTGTAATTGTTTTTGTTGTAATTTTTCTATTAATAATAGCATCCTGTGTTAGAATTGTACCTCAAGCCCATGCATATATTTTGGAGCGCTTGGGAGGATATCAGGCAACTTGGGAAGTGGGAGTACACATTAAGCTTCCTTTAATTGACAGAGTGGCAAAAAGAGTACTGCTGAAAGAACAAGTAGCAGATTTTCCACCACAACCGGTTATTACAAAAGATAATGTCACTATGAGAATTGATACGGTTGTATTCTTTCAGATAACGGATCCTAAGATGTACACTTATGGAGTAGAAAATCCCATACTAGCTATTGAGAACTTAACAGCCACTACATTAAGAAATATTATCGGTGACTTGGAGTTGGATGAAACCTTAACATCTAGGGAAATTATTAATTCTAAGATGAGAATGATTTTGGATGAGGCTACTGATCCATGGGGAATTAAGGTAACCCGTGTAGAACTTAAAAACATCATACCTCCTGCAGCTATTCAAGATGCCATGGAGAAGCAGATGAAGGCTGAGAGAGAACGTAGGGAAGCTATCCTTATTGCCGAAGGACAGAAAAAATCAGAAATCCTTGTAGCAGAGGGAAGAAAAGCAGCTGCTATTCTTGATGCAGAGGGTGAGAAAGAATCTGAAATTCTTCGGGCAGAAGCAAAGAAAGAAGCTATGATTAAAGAAGCAGAGGGTGAAGCTCAAGCAATCTTAGCCGTACAAAAAGCCCATGCCGAAGGAATACGTTTCCTTAAGGATGCAGATCCTTCTTCTGCAGTACTTCAGCTTAGAAGTATGGAGGCTTTTGAAAAGGCCGCAGACGGTAAGGCAACAAAAATTATTATTCCTTCTGAAATACAGGCTGTAGCAGGACTGGCTAAGTCTTTAGTTGAGGTGGTAAAGGAAGATTAGTATGGTAATTACTTATATTAAGTAATATGAGTATACTTAAATAACCTGCTTATTAGTATGGATGCTTTTTGGTTATACATACCAAGAGCATCCATTTTTATTTGGATTTAATAAAAAAGCCCAAATTTATTAAGTGAAATTTAAGAAAATTCTACTTGATTTATTTTAAGGGAATGTTATATTATAAACAAATATGTAAAGTAATTACATAGCCATAGATATATAGATAAGCAAATCATAAGAAGATATAGGCTTTATAAAACATAATTTTAGGATAAGGATTTGGATTGTAGGTGAGATATATGAAAAAAGTTAAGGAATTTATTTTATCACCATATTTTATAGCAGCTTTATTTGCCTTAAAGATGATAGTATATTATGCTTTAATTGATGTAAATCGTATGTGGATTATTCTTATTATCATCAGNATGGCTGTTTGGGCTTTAATNTTTATGTTTTTTGGCAGATGTGGGCTTAAGCGCAAGCGAGGAGTTTTTCTTTTGGTTTACAGTTTGCTAAGCCTTTTAATGTTTGCCGATACTATGTACTATAATTACTATAATCAGACGGTATCAGTAAGGCAGCTTTGGCAAGTAAAGGCTGTTACGGCGGTACCGGATAGTTTTATAGCTACACTTATACCAGCCAGCTTTTTGCTATTTGTTGATATACCTTTTGTATATCATTCTTTTAAGAAGTATTCAAAAAGGTTTCACAATATGAAACCCATATATCATAAAGAATTTAAAATTGCATTTTATTTACTTACAGCCATTATTTTTACCATGATTGTTAATCCTTTTCAGTCGGCAGCTATTGCAACTGTAAATAGCATGGAGTTTTTTACAAGCCATGTGGGAGATATATATGAGACCATAGCCGATAATCTGACTAAGGGTGAGATGGAAGAAGAAGAGATACTTGAAGTGGTTGCAGAAAACACCCAGGAAGAACCAAAAACGCCCAGGTATTATCAAGTGGGTAAAGGAAAGAATTTAATTGTTATTCAGTTGGAAGCTTTTCAGGATTTTGTTATAAATGCATATTATAACGGACAGGAAATTACCCCTAATTTAAACAGACTGTTAGAAAATGATACCTTATATTTTGACCGGTACTATTCCAATACCGGTAAGGGAAATACTGCTGATGCAGAATTTTCTAGTCTTAACAGTTTATATCCTTTAATTGACGGAGAAATATACCGTCTATATGAAGACAATACATTCCGGGGGCTGCCTTGGCTTATGAGAGAGCAAGGGTACAGGGCATTTGCCGTTCATGGATTTGAGGGAGAATTCTGGAACAGGGAATACGCATATCCTTACCAAGGATTTGAAGATTATATTAGCATGGAGGATTTAGAGCAGGATGAAATTATCGGTATGGGCATATCTGATAAGTCCATGTTTAGACAAGTGCTACCTATATTAAAAGAGCAAGAAGGTTCCTTCTTTTCTTTTATAATTACCTTGACCAATCATCATCCTTATGTTTTGGATGAACAGTATCATTCCTTAGAGCTTTTAGAGGAGGATATAGATACTAAATTTGGTAATTATCTGCAGACAGTCCGTTATACCGATGAAGCTATAGGTCAGTTTATTAATGATTTAAAAGAAGCGGGCTTATACGAAGATACTGTTATAGCCCTTTATGGAGATCATCACGGACTAAATTGTACTATGAAAGATGTGAATGATAGAGTAAGTGAGTTTATCGGAAGAGAATATGATTATGATGAGATGTTAAATGTACCTTTAATTATCCATGTACCTAACAGCGGTATTAAGGAAACTATCCATACAACCGGTGGTCAGATTGACTTTTTGCCCACCATAGCCAATATAATGGATCTTAGTCTTGATGATACCTTGTATCTTGGCCAGGATCTTACTAATGCAGAGGAAGGATTTGTAGCATTTACTACTTTTCTTTTTGAAGGATCCTTTGCGACTAATGAGGTGATATTCCAGATATCCCGGGAGGGTATATTTGAAAATAGCCGGGCTTGGAAGATAGGGACAAATGAAGAAGTGGATATAGAGCCTTATCGAGAATATTATGATAAAGCAATTTTACTTAAAAAAACTTCTAAAGAAATTATGGAACAAGATTTGATGGCAAAACAAGAAGATGCTCAGTAATAATAAAACCTGCCTATATTATTAGGGCAGGTTTTTCTTGACATTATAGTAAAATTGGAATATTGTATAATTAAACACTAGCAAGGTATAATTATAAAACCTGAGATATTGGAGGAATAGTATGAATTTAAAAGGACGGAGCTTTCTAACATTAAAAGATTATTCCCGAGAGGAAATTGAATATTTACTTGATTTAGCAGGGAAGCTAAAAGAGAAGAAGAAGTTAGGGATTATAGGTGACAGTCTTAAAGGAAAGAATATAGCCTTAATCTTTGAAAAGCCATCAACCAGAACCAGATGTGCCTTTACTATAGGTTGTATTGATGAGGGAGGTCATGCTGAATATTTAGGAAAGGATGACATTCAGCTGGGCCATAAGGAAAGTATCGAGGATACCGCAAGGGTATTGGGAAGAATGTTTGATGGAATTCAGTTTCGTGGATTTTCCCATGAAAATGTGGAAAAGTTAGCCCAGTATAGTGGTGTTCCGGTATGGAACGGCTTGACTGACAGTTATCATCCTACACAAATTCTGGCTGACTTCTTGACATTAAAAGAGCAGTTTGGTAAGCTTGAAGGGTTAAAATTAGTGTATGCAGGAGATGGGCGAAATAATGTGGCTAACAGCCTTCTAATAGGTTGTTCNAAAATAGGTATAAATATTACCGTTCTTTCTCCTAAATCATTATGGCCGGAAGAAGAACTGATTGATATCTGCAGAGGATACGCAGATCTTTCAGGAAGTAAAATTGAACTTACCGATAATATTGATGGAGTTGTTGGAGCAGATGTAATATATACCGATGTTTGGTGCTCCATGGGTGAGGAGGATTTGGCAGCAGAACGGATAGCACTATTAAAGCCCTATCAGGTTAATAAGGAAATGCTAGCCTATACCGGTAATCCTAAGACAATAGTCCTTCACTGCCTACCTGCCGTCAAGGGAAATGAAATAACCCATGATGTATTTGAGAGTTTTAGTAAGGTTATTTTTGATCAGGCCGAAAATCGTATGCATACTATTAAGGCAATTATGGTAGCTACTCTAGGTAATGAGTAGTTATAAGTCAACTTAACTTTAAAGGAGTCCTACTTATGTACCAAGAGAGAGTTGTTTTGTGTGCCAGCAGTGCCTATGAAAAGAAATTTTATCTTAATGAAGATTTTCATGCACTTCCCGAGCAAATAAAACAGGAATTAAAAATCATGTGTGTACTTTATACAGAAGATGTGGGTGGTACCTTAACCTTAGAATTTGATGAAGAAGGAAATTTGCTTCTAAAAGTAGATGCATATGAAGAAGATTATTATTTTGATGAAATAGGAAGTGTACTTAAAATAAAGGAAATTAGAAGGACAAGGAAAGAACTTCTGCAGTCTCTTGAGCTGTATTATAAGGTGTTTTTCCTTAATCAAGATGTTTCAGATCTTTTATAAATCTACTTTAGGAGGATAGATATGATATTTGTAATAGACGTGGGTAATACAACCATGACCATGGGTGTTTTTGACAAAGATGAGATTAAGGCCAAATTCAGGCTGACTACTCAGATTAACAGAACTTCCGATGAATATGGACTTTATCTGGCAGATTTACTGACGCTAAAAGGAATATCCATAGATGATATTGAAACTGTAGTTATTTCATCCGTAGTACCTAGGGTTATGTATTCCCTGGTTTCAGGTATCAAAAAGTATATAGGTATTACACCATTAATTCTGGGTGTAGGAGCAAAAACAGGTATAAAAATACCCATACCAAATCCCAAAGAAGTAGGTGCCGATAGGGTGGCAGATGCGGTAGGGGCTTATGAAATATACGGTGGTCCTGTCCTTGTGGCTGACTTTGGAACAGCCAATAAATATGATTTAATCACTGAGGATGGTTCACTTATAGCTGCTGTGACCTGTCCGGGTCTTAAGATGTCTGCCAATGCCATGTGGTCCGGTACTGCAAAACTTCCGGAGGTTGAAATTGCCCTACCTGATACTATCTTGGCTAAGGATACCGTTACCAGTATGCAGGCAGGTTTGGTATTTGGTTGTATAGGACAGACAGAATATATTATAAAAAGAATGCTTAAGGAAGCCGGCTTGGATAAATGCACCGTAGTAGCTACCGGTGGACTAGGTAGGATTATTGCTAATAATACTGATGTAATAGATATATATGACCCCAATTTATTATTAAAGGGTTTAAAATTCATAGCAGATAAAAACAGAGTAAAATAAATAAGCTAATAGGAGAATTGAATGAGCTTTTATATCGGTGATGTAGAGATAAAGGGAAAATTATGTTTAGGTCCAATGGCGGGGGTAACTGACCTGCCATTTCGCTTATTATGTAAGGAAAAAGGTGCCGACCTTGTATATACAGAGATGGTCAGTGCTAAAGGAATCAAATACAACAACAATAATACCAAGGAGCTTCTTTCCGTTAAAGATGAGGAAAGGCCGGTTGCTATTCAATTGTTTGGTTCTGATCCGGATATTATGGCGGATACTGCCAAGAAAATAGAGTATATGAATTTTGATATTTTAGATATAAATATGGGATGCCCGGTTCCCAAGATTGTAAATAATAAAGAAGGCTCTGCCTTAATGAATAATCCAAAACTGGTAGGAGAAATTGTATCAAAAGTATCTAAAGCTATAAAAAAACCGGTAACAGTAAAGATACGCAAGGGCTTTGATAAGGAAAATGTAAATGCTGTGGAGATAGCAAAGATTGCAGAAGAAAGCGGTGCCGCCGCTATTGCTGTTCATGGAAGAACCAGGGAGCAATTTTATAGCGGAAAGGCAGACTGGGATATTATTCGCCAAGTTAAGGAAGCAGTATCAATACCTGTTATAGGAAGCGGGGATATAATAAAACCTGAGGATGCAAAAGCTATGCTTACAGACACCGGCTGCGACGGAATAATGATAGCCAGAGCTGCCAGGGGTAATCCCTGGATATTCCAACAAATAAAAGCATACTTGAACTTGGGAATAATAATGGAAAAGCCCAGCTTTGATGAGGTGGCTAAGATGATACTGCGCCATGGCAGATTGGCTATAGAGTACAAGGGGGAATATATAGGTATGAGAGAAATGCGAAAACATGTGGCATGGTATACCTCAGGTTATCCCGGTTCTGCTAAACTTAGGAATAGGATTAATGAGATTGAGACCTTTAAGGAGTTGGAAGTTTTAATGGATGAATATATAGACCTGTTAAAATAACCAAACTTTATGAATAAATATATTGGTTTCTAACAAAATTGACAAAGTTATATAATTTTATAAAAAAGAATTGATTTTTTACAAAATTAGAGTATAGTATACTTACTAGAAAGACAGATGTATGTCGTGCAAGAACAAAGTGGAGGAATGAATATGGAAAAATTAAAGGTTGGTATTCTTGGCGGTACCGGAATGGTAGGACAAAGATTTATATCTCTTCTTGAAAATCATCCATGGTTTGAAGTGGTTACGGTAGCTGCTAGTCCTAGAAGTGCCGGTAAGACTTATGAAGAGGCAGTAGGTAACAGGTGGAAGATGGCTACACCTATGCCTGATAAAGTTAAGAAGCTAATTGTAAAGGATGTTAATGATATTAAGGAAGTAACCGAAAGTGTTGATTTTGTATTTAGCGCCGTAGATATGTCTAAGGAAGAAATAAAGGCAATTGAAGAAGCCTATGCTAAGACCGGTACACCTGTGGTCTCCAATAACAGTGCCCATAGATGGACACCGGATGTTCCTATGGTAGTACCGGAGATAAATCCGGAACATTTAGAGGTTATTGAGGCACAAAAAAAGCGTCTTGGAACAGATAGAGGTTTTATTGTAGTAAAACCCAATTGCTCAATCCAAAGCTATGCCCCTGCCTTACATGCTCTGAAAGAATATAAGCCTAAGGTTGTTGTGGCTACCACTTATCAAGCTATTTCCGGAGCAGGTAAGAATTTTGAAGATTGGCCTGAAATGGTAGATAATATAATTCCATATATCGGCGGTGAAGAAGAAAAGAGTGAGCAGGAACCTCTTAGGCTATGGGGCAAGGTTGAAAATGGCCAAATAGTTAAAGCAGAAGAACCGGTAATTACTACTCAATGTATCCGGGTACCGGTAAGTGACGGTCATACAGCAGCTGTTTTTGTCAGCTTTGAGAAAAAACCTTCTAAGGAAGAAATTATTAAAGCATGGAATGAATTTAAGGGCCTTCCTCAGGAATTATCCCTTCCTTCCGCACCTAAGCAATTTATTAAATATTTTGAAGAGGAAAATCGTCCTCAGGCTAAGCTTGATAGAGATTACGAAAATGGTATGGGCGTTACCTTAGGAAGACTTCGTGAAGATAGAGTATATGATTATAAATTTGTCGGCTTATCCCATAACACAGTCCGAGGGGCAGCAGGGGGTGCAGTACTTATTGCTGAACTACTAAAAGCCCAAGGATATATTACAAAAAAATAAGCATTAAATGAGGGGCTACTGTAGCAGTAGCCCCTTAAATTTTCTATATTATTTTTCATTAAAGATATATCTTATAAATTTCACGGCATTATCTTTATTAGTAGAATTTCTAACAATTCCTATTAAAAAAGGATCATCATCACTGGTTTGTGAATACTCCTTAAATAATTTAGTGTCTTTTAAATATATGCCATAGGCAGCAACCTTAGGATTTTCCTCAGTACCTGAAAGATAAAACTTGTCCGTAAGAGAACTATATAAATCAGTAGGCAGCTGATCAGACAGTGGATCGAAAATTCCAACCTCCACATTGGTAGCAAATTCCGAAAGGGGTGCAATAACAAGATCTATGTCAGCTGTTACTAATTGAGCAGCAAATACCTGGCGCATATTTACAGCTAAATCAGCAGGTCCGTTATAATAAAAGTTATAGTTAAAATAAACATTTTCTGTTTTAGTATCAAGCTTTAAATATTCTGTCATTTTGCTTTCATATTCATCCCAAACATCAGTATTTATAGGATTGTTAATGATTGCAGCATATAATTTGGTATCGATTTTTGGTTTTGTAAATGTATATATTGTATAGGATATAAAGGCAATCCCTAATATTATCAGAAGTCCGTGCAATTTGTAATATTCCCATATATAAGATATTCTCTTTTCCCAGGACATATCCTTTAGTTTTTCTTTTTCTGATTGTTCTTGTCTTGGCTGATATATTGTAGCATCTTCATCCAGCCTTGTTTTTTTTGGCATAATAACCTCCATATCATTGTAATTATATTAAATTATATTTGTATATATCGTCTATGGCTACAGTATAGTGTACCATAAGCTTGTCAGGAAAAAAAGAAAATACTTATTAAAATTATCTAAAAATATATTCATTAAAATAAGTAATATTTAAATACTAAAAGTATGTAAAATATATGGCTACTAAATAAGATACTGCTTATTGAAATACCAAAGTATGTATAATATAATAGGAATACTGGTGGGTATAAATAACTTTAAGGAGGATTAACTTAATGAAATACGGTTTTTTTGATGATTTAAATCGTGAGTATGTAATAACAAATCCGCAGACCCCATATCCCTGGATAAACTATTTGGGATCACAGGAGTTTTTTTCATTAATCTCAAATACAGCCGGCGGCTATAGTTTTTACAAGGATGCGAGACTTAGAAGAATTACCCGTTATCGCTATAATAATGTACCCTTGGATTTGGGTGGCGGAAAGTATTACTACATCAATGATGGAGAAGAAGTTTGGTCACCGGGATGGGCACCGGTAAAGAAAGATTTGGATAATTATGAATGCAGACATGGTATGGGCTATACAAAAATTTTGGGGGAGCTAAATGGAATAAAAACCAGTATTACATATTTTGTTCCGCTTAATACCAATGCTGAGGTACATAAAGTAGTAATAAATAACAAGTCTAATGTGGAAAAAAATATAAAACTTTTTTCCTTTGTAGAGTGGTGCCTATGGAATGCCTTAGATGATATGACAAACTTCCAAAGAAATTATAATACAGGCGAAGTTGAAGTTGAGGACTCAGTAATATATCATAAGACGGAGTATAAAGAAAGAAGAAACCATTATGCTTTCTTCTCTGTTAATGCTCCTATATATGGATTTGATTCTGATAGAGAAAGTTTTATGGGAACTTATAACGGTTTTCATAATCCGGATGCTGTATTTAAGGGAGAGCCCACCAACTCCATTGCTGACGGATGGCATCCAATTGCTTCCCATTGTCTTGAGATTAATTTGAAGCCCGGTGAGACTAAGGAATTAGTCTTTCTACTAGGTTATATTGAAAATGATCCTGATGATAAATGGGAAGGGAAAAATATAATTAATAAAAAGAAAGCAAAGGAAATGATTCAGACATTTTCAACTATAGAAGCAGTGGACAGGGCTTTAGATGACTTGGCAGACTATTGGGATCAGTTATTATCCAAGTATATTCTTGATTCCCATGATGATAAGCTTAACCGGATGGTTAATATATGGAATCAGTATCAGTGTATGGTTACCTTTAATCTTTCAAGAAGTGCTTCATATTTTGAATCCGGTATAGGAAGGGGTATGGGCTTTAGGGATTCTAACCAGGATATTCTGGGATTTGTTCATCAGGTGCCGGATAGGGCCAGGGAAAGAATCATCGACCTTGCTTCCACCCAATTAGAAGATGGGGGAGCATATCATCAGTATCAGCCCCTTACCAAGAAGGGTAATAATGAAATCGGCGGTAATTTTAACGATGATCCTTTGTGGTTGATATTATCTACCGTATCCTACATAAAGGAAACAGGTGATTATTCTATACTGGATGTAATGACTCCTTATGATAATGATGAATCAAAAAGTAAGCCTTTATCTGATCATTTAAAGAGATCTTTTGATCATGTACTTAATAATTTAGGACCCCACGGACTTCCTCTGATAGGAAGAGCTGACTGGAATGATTGCTTAAATCTTAATTGCTTCTCATCGGAACCGGGAGAATCCTTCCAAACCACCACAAGTAAGGATGGTAGGGTGGCAGAATCGGTGATGATTGCCGGAATGTTCTGTTATATAGGTGAGGAATATGCCAGACTTATGGAAAAGGTGGGTAATAAAGAGGAAGCTAATCGGGCTTTTGCTGAAGTTAGAAAAATGCGTGAAGTCATTATGGAACACGGTTGGGATGGTTCATGGTTTGTTCGTGCCTATGACGATTTTGGCAGGAAGGTGGGAAGCCATGAGAATGAAGAAGGTAAGATCTTTATAGAGTCCCAGGGTCTATGCATTATGGGACGCTGTGGCTTAGAAGACGGTAGGGCCATACAGGCCTTAGATGCGGTAGAAGAGCGTCTGGCTACTAAGTATGGTTTAGTACTTCTTAATCCTGCTTATACCAAATACTATATTGAATACGGTGAAATTTCTACTTATCCTGCGGGATATAAGGAAAATGCCGGTATCTTCTGTCATAACAATGCATGGATTATGGCAGCAGAGGCTATTGTGGGTAGAGGTGATAAAGCATTTGATTATTATACAAGAATTGCACCGGCCTATACAGAGGAACGCTCTGAAATTCATCGGATGGAACCTTATGTATATTCCCAGATGATAGCCGGTAAAGATGCAAGCCGTTTTGGAGAAGCAAAGAACTCTTGGCTGACCGGAACAGCTTCATGGAATTTTGTAGCCATATCCCAATATATCCTGGGAATAAAGCCTGATTTTGACGGATTGATTGTAGATCCATCAATACCTAAGGGGTGGGACGGTTATACCGTAACAAGACAATATCGTGGAGATACATATAGAATAACTGTTAAAAATCCTAATCATGTATCCTGTGGTGTGTCTAAGATTACGGTGGATAATAAGGAAATATCAGGTAATATCTTGCCACTATTTGGAGACGGAAAACTTCATGAAGTAGAGGTTATTCTTGGCTAAAAACCTTATTATCTAACCCATAGAAATTTAAATATTAATCCGAGGTTGCCTCTAGTTTATGCTAGTATATTATGAGGCAGCCTCTTATATTTAATATTCCTGGAAAATATGTTAGTTAGAAACGAGGGTAATAATGAAACGAACTTTAATTATTGTGCAAGGACTTTTAATGGCTTATACAGCATTTTTTATAGTATCTTTGATATATACATTTTTTACAGGTATATTTATTCTTATAACAGGACTTCAGGAAGTTAATTCCCAGATAGACTACTGTCTTATGGTAATGGCTGTTATGACAGCTTGTCTACTTTTCTATCTATGGTACAAAAAATATATGGGCCATGTGGAGGCAGCTGTAGATTTTAGAAAAATATTCTCTTTAAAACATATAGGCATTTACCTTATGATTGCTCTGGGTTGTCAGTTTTTTGTGTCGGGAATATTATCCCTAATTAGGCCTTTGTTTGCAAACTTATTTGCCAATTACGAAGAAACGATTAGCTCTATCTTTGTTGCAGATACCGTAATTGTTGCTGTATATGTAATAATACTTGCACCAATAATTGAAGAATTAATACTTCGAGGTATTTTATTTAACAGATTACGGTATGGACTTTCATTTTACTCAGCTAATCTTATTCAGGCCTTGGTATTTGGAATTTACCATTGGAATATAATACAAGGACTATATGCCTTTGGAATTGGTTTGATTTTGGGTTATGTATATGAAAAAACCCGGTCATTATATGTACCTATACTGCTTCATGTATTTATTAATGGCTTGGGTTTTTTAATAAGAATATTTAATTTTGGTACTTATATTTCAATATGGGCGGCAATTCTTATAGGAGCTATATTCCTATTTGCAGGAATTTTTCTTTTTGCTCGAAACCTAGGGGATTTAAACAATAAATAAAACATCTTGCTTTGTTGAAAAAATATTATATAATTGTAATACAAAATAATTTTATCCGGTAATTATCCGTACCATAATCGGACGGAAAGTAAACCGGACAGTATTTACTTATACAGCTATAAAAACTGTTTTTAAGTAAATCCTACCTATAGACCCATGATTTCAAGCTATGGTCAAAATTGAAAGGAGGATATTATGAAAACAATATCAAAAACCCGTACATTACAGATGGTACAATTGGCACTTTTTACAGCTATAATCTTGCTTTTGGCTTTTACTCCAATAGGTTACATCAAATTACCGACGGGCTTATCCATTACAATAATTGGGATACCGGTTATTATCGGAGCTATTACCTTAGGACCTGTAGGTGGTGCGATTCTTGGTACAGTATTTGGTTTATCTAGTTTTGCCCAATGCTTTGGATTTGATCCCTTTGGAGCAATGTTATTAGGAATTAATCCCATAGGAATTTTTATCACCTGTATGGTACCTAGAGTATTAATGGGCTGGTTAACGGCATTAATTTTTCAGGCTTTGAAAAGATTTGATAAAACTAAGTTATTAAGCTATGTAATAACAAGTATAGCAGGGTCTATATTAAACACCGTATTATTTATGACTACTTTGATGATTTTCTTTTTTAATACACCGGAAATACAAAAGATTGCACAAGAGAGCTTTAATACAGGTAATGTATTTGTATTGATTATAGCAATGGCAGGTGTTAATGCCATAGCTGAGATAATTGTCAGTGGTATTATAGGTACAGCCATTTCCAAATCTATTGATAAATTCACAAAAAAGACCATGGTTTATTAATATAAAATTAATATAATTTTTAAAAACCAGTAAAAATTGGCATTGACATACCGGTATCTATATGATACAATATCAAAGCTGTAATAATTTCATATATAAAAGAAGAGTATCCATCTCTCACCCATAGCGTAAATTTCAACATTTACTGTGACCGGGTTAATATAAATTTTGCCGAAGAATAGTGTATATAATTATATATATAATTGGCAATATTATATATTGTTCCAATCGGGAATGATATTAGGTATAAGCAGGTGGATAATCTATGTTATCCACCTTTTATTATTATATAAATTCAAAGTTTGGATAACGGAAACTGTAAATGTTATATAACCTATGGAGGTGTAGTACTATTAGCGATTTAATGATTAATGAACAGATCAGAGATAAGGAAGTCCGCCTTATTAATGAGGATGGTGAGCAGCTGGGAATCATGTCAGCAAAAGAGGCTTTAAAGCTGGCTAGGGAAGCAAATTTAGATTTGGTTAAAATTGCTCCTTCAGCAAAGCCACCGGTATGTAAAATTATCGATTATGGTAAGTTCAGATATGAGCAAACAAGAAAAGAAAAGGAAGCTAAGAAGAAGCAGAAGACTACTGAGGTGAAAGAAATTCGATTCTCTCCTAATATTGATGAGAACGATTTGAATACTAAAGCCAATATGGCCCGTAAATTTATTAGTAAGGGTGATAAGGTGAAAGTTACCTTACGTTTCCGCGGAAGAGAGATGGCACATACATCTTCTTCAAAAGTTATCTTAGATAATTTCTATTCTAAGCTTGAAGATATTGCTGTAATTGATAAACCTGCAAAGCTCGAAGGACGAAATATGACTATGTTCTTATCAGAAAAACGTTAAAATAGTTAAAACAGCTATTAGTTAGTCTGCAAAAATGCAGGAACAGGCTGTATAAATATTTAAGGAGGAAGCATAATGCCAAAATTAAAAACAAACAGAGCGGCAGCGAAGCGTTTTAAGAAAACAGGAACCGGTAAACTTAAGAGAATGAAGGCTTACAAGAGCCATATTTTAACGAAAAAAACCTCTAAAAGAAAGAGAAATCTTAGAAAAGCAACTATTACTGATGCAACAAATGTAAAGAACATGAAGAAAATATTACCATATCTATAGAGATTGGTGATAAGGAGGGATAAAAAATGGCAAGAGTTAAAGGCGGATTAAACGCTAGAAAGAAACATAATCGTGTATTGAAGCTGGCAAAAGGCTATAGAGGAGCCAGATCAAAACAATATAGAGTAGCAAAACAATCAGTAATGAGAGCCTTGGCTTCATCTTTTGCAGGCAGAAAGCAAAGAAAAAGAGATATGAGATCTCTATGGATTGTAAGAATCAATGCTGCAGCCAGAATGAATGGCTTATCTTATAGCAGATTAATGCACGGCTTAAAACTGGCTAATGTTGAAATAAATAGAAAGATGCTTTCAGAAATGGCTATCAATGATGCAGAAGGCTTTAAGGAGCTTACTGAAGTGGCCAAGTCTAAATTAGCATAATTTGATAATTGATTAATAAACTGTATTCTAGTAGGTGTTAAAGCTTGCAAGGATACAGTTTTTTGAATTTATAAAGCTTTTTATTGCAAATTTATTAATATTGGTTTATGATGCTTATAAATATTGGTAATTGATAACATAGGGTAGGAAGGTGGCGTCATGAGAAATAAATTATCTAATTTAATATGGGGAATTATATTTATAGTAGTTGGGGTAGGAATCGCCGGAGATGCTATGCAACTATGGGATTTTACCTTGTTTTTTCCTGGTTGGTGGACTTTGTTTATAATTATTCCTTGCTTACTAAGCCTTATTCAAAACGGTTTCAATATAGGTGCCATTACGGGCTTAATTATAGGGGCTATGCTTTTTGCTTCCCGATATGTGAGCTTTAATATTAATTATTGGAGATTAATTGTACCTATTATACTTATAAGTATAGGATTAAAAATTATTTTCCAGGAAGTATTTAAAAAAACAATTAGATTTGATAATACCGTACATGTTGAAGGACAGGAAAATTTTCATAATATAAATAGAAAAGAATATAATGCAATCTTTGCAAGCAATAATATAAAAATTGATGATCAATTTATGGGAACAAGTTTAAATGCAATATTTGGTGGGATTGCACTAGACTTAAGGGATGCCATAATTACTTGTGATGTTGAAATTTCCGCAACGGCTATCTTTGGAGGAATTGATATTTATCTTCCCAAAGGAGTACAGGTAAAGATAAACAATATTCCTGTTTTTGGAGGGGTAAGCAATAAAGCCGTTTATAATGGAGAACCAAGTGATTATACTATTTACATTAATTCCACCACTATGTTTGGGGGGATAGATATTAGATGAATACATTTCAAAAAGTAATAAAATATTTAGCTATGGCATTTGCAATCTTATTAACGGTTGGTATTATTACGGCTATTGTGGGATTTGTTTCGGCGATTATATTTGCTGTTGATAGTAATTATGAAGAAGGGGTAGACTATGGCATGGATTTTAGTAATGTAGAACAGCTGGATATAGTTAATAGATATGGAAAGTTAAGATTAACAAGCGGCAGCAATTTTAAGGTTGAAGCTTCTAATGTATCAAAGGATTTTAAAGCAGAAGTAATAAACGGAACCTTAATAATTAAGGATAAAAAGATTTCCTGGCTTGATTTTGGTATCTTTAAAAGAGATTCCAGTATAACTGTATATGTACCTGAGAATTTTCTGGCAGAAAAAATAAAAATTGATAGCGGGGCCGGGCAGGTTACCCTTGAAAATTTAAATACAAAACAACTTATAATCGATGCCGGAGTAGGCAATATAAAGGGACTAAATTTATATGCAGAATCAGTTGAAATTAATGGCGGTGTTGGCAATTTAGATTTTACAGATGTGAATTTTACAGATGTTAAGTTTGATAGCGGATTAGGAAAATTATATATGGATGGAATTATCCTTGGAAATTCGGAGTTTGAATGTGGCATCGGCAGTATCAGTTTGAAGATAAAGGGTAAGAGGCAAGATTATGCTTTTAAGATTGAATCAGGTATTGGTGCTGTAAGAATTAATGGGGAAAAAATAAGTTCCGAATATAAAGATAATTATGAAGCAATACACACTATGAAGGTGAATGGGGGTATTGGAAAAGTTAGTATTGATTTTTACTAATTTTTTGTTTTAAATTTAAGGATATTCCTTGCAATCTTTGGTTATAACTATTACAATAAGAAGTAAAAAGGGGGACGTTAAAATATTACTATTATAACGTCCTTTAATTCTCTTTAGAGATATTAAGGTTACTTCTGTATCTGAAAAGGAGAATTATACATTGTCGTAGAAGATCGAACAAACATAAGGAGAAATAATAATGAAGAAGAAAAGTGTGTTGGGGCTTCTCTTATTATCATGTGTTATTACATCTGGAATGTTCTATGGAACAATGTTTTTGATGCGTCAACAGGCATATCTAAATTCTGAACAAGCCCATCTGAAAGAAGATAATAAAAAAGATTCAGATAAATCCATTGATGCTATTATAGAAGATGAAAAAGCTTATGCTGATGCCAGAAATGATAATAAAAATAAAACTGAAGAAGTAGATTCTTCAAATAAAGATGAGCCAGAGGATAAGGAAGATCCTAAGAATTCAGAAGAAAATGATGAAGATGACAAAACAGACTCGGAAGAGACCTTGGGGGATAATGTAGCAGAATTACCTGATTTAATTGGGGATAGCAGTCAGGTAGATTACATGAAGTACATTCCTGAAATGGTTATAGACTCTAATATAAAGAAGGCATTAGATATTAAGAATCCCTCTTTAGATATAAATGCAAAATCAGCTATATTAATTGATGTAAACACAAAAAGAGTATTATATTATAAAGATCCTGTAGTACCGGTATTTCCGGCCAGTACGGCCAAGTTATTAACGGCTCTGGTGTCATTAGAGTTATGTACTCAAGATGAGAAAGTAACTGTGGGAGATGAATTGGATTTAGTTGCTTCGGATTCTACAGTGGCTAATCTTAGAAAGGGACAAGTTCTAACTATTAGGAATCTAATAGAGGGAATGCTTCTTCCATCAGGTAATGATGCTGCTTATGTACTAGCGGCATATGTAGGTAAAAAGTCTTTAGGAAATAAAAAGGCAGGCATAGATGAGTCTGTACCTGAATTTATAAGATTAATGAATAAAAAAGCAAAAGGGTTAGGGGCTGTTAATTCATGCTTTAAGACTCCTGATGGATATGATGCATTGGGACAATATACAACAGCCTATGATATGGGTATGATAGGAATTGCAGCAGCCCGTAATAAGACCATTGTTGAGGTATGTAAACAATCCAGCTCGACCAATAAATTTTTAGATGGAACAGAAGTAACATGGAGAAATACCAATGCTTTAATTAGAAAAGACAGTGGATTGTATTATTCTTATTGTATCGGCTTAAAGACAGGTACAACTACAATGGCAGGAAAATGTCTTATTTCTTTAGCTAAAAAGGACGATAAGCAAGTATTAAGCGTGGTAATGAAATCCGATTCTTCAGGTAGATGGAATGATTCTATTAAATTATTGGATTATGGTCTTAGCAAATGATAATAACTATAAATAGGAGGATTAATAATATGGATGAAGAAAAGGAAACCATGTTAAATGACATGGATTTAAGTCAGAATGAAGAAACTTCCTATAGTCAAAATGAGTATCAGCAAAAAAATTATGATGATACATTATATAAAGCAAGATCATATAAAAAAATGCAGCCGGATGAACAAATTAGAAAACGAAATAAAAAAATATTGCTAAGATGTGGATTAAGTCTATCCATAATGGCAATTGCTATCATTATAGCACAAGTAATTATTACGGCAATAATTTCAAAATTTTTCCCCGCATTTACTGAATCTAGTTGGTATCTAATAAGTACAATAGCAATACCAATGATAGGTGTTGGTTTACCTGTATTCTATCTTTTAATGAAGGGCTTACCTAATTCAGATAGGGGAGAGGTAGTAAGCTTATCGATAGGTAAATTTTTAAAATATTTTATGGTATGTTCTGCAGCTATGTACTTGTCCAATTTTCTAGGAACCTTTGTTGGATTTTTGATAAATGATAACTATTTAGATACGGCAGATGCTCTAGAAGTAATTATTAACAGTAGTAATTTGTTTATTAGAATTCTTTATATGTGTATTATAGGGCCTATTGTAGAGGAAATAATTTTTAGAAAAATCTTATTAGATAAAGTCCGTAGATTTGGTGACTTACCTGCTATTTTATTTACCGGTCTGGCTTTTGGTTTATTCCATATGAATTTATCCCAATATTTTTATGCATCAGTATTGGGTATGATTTTTGCCTATATAACCATAAATACTAATACTATAAAATACGCTATTTTATTACATATTATGATAAACTTTATTGGTTCAGGTATAGTTCCTTTAATTATTGCCAGTGAAAATATGGTGGGCATGGGGCTGATTTCTATTTGGGTATTTGCCTCAATTGTTATAGGTGCAATAATTTTTATTAGAAATTTTAAGCGCATAAAGTTTAATAAGCCCGGGGCTCCTTTAGTAATGGATAAGGATTATTTTTTAAATTTTGGATCCATATTATTTACAGTATTATGTGTTGTAATGATTGTTTTGACTCTATAAGAGTAAATTGGGATATTAAAATTAAAAACAGCTGTGTGTGTTATTTAACACACACAGCTGTTCCGGATGCTGTAACCATAAGCATGCCATTGTCGCTGCCAAGAACTTCATAGTCTATATCTACGCCCACTATTGCATTGGCTCCTAATGCAGCTGCACGCTGTTTCATTTCCGCTATGGCTTGTTGTCTGGCATGAATCAACTCATCTTCATATGAACTGGATCTACCTCCGAAGAAATTTGATAAACCGGCTTTAAAGTCTTTTAAAAAATTTACTCCGGAAATTACTTCACCAAATACTATGTCTAAGTAAGCTTCAATTTCCTTGCCTTCAACAGAAGGTGTAGTGGTAATAATCATATTAATCCAACCTTTCTTGTATAAAATTTTATTTGGCCTTATGTGGTATTATTATTAGTATAAATAATTATAATATAGGTGAAAATTGTGTCAATAAATTACAAGATATTCTAATATTTCTAATAGAGATTTAATCTACTTAATAATATGAATAAAAATTATAAATTATAAAATATAACATGGAATTAATACTTTAAAAAGGTTATGATAAACATGCAAATATTAATGACCTTGAAATAGAAAAGTTATAGGAAGGAGATAGTATGAATAATTTTACTTTTTATAGCCCTACTTATTTTGTTTTTGGTAGAAAAACTGAAAATGAAGCCGGCCATTATGTTAAAAGATTTGGTGGAAGTAAGGTACTTATCCATTACGGTGGAGGTTCAGCCATTAGATCCNGACTTCTTGATAGAGTAAAAGCCTCCTTAGAAAAAGAAAATATTGAATTTATTGAACTTGGGGGTGTTAAGCCAAATCCAAGAAGTGGCCTAGTATATGAAGGAATTGATTTATGTAGAAAGGAAAATGTAGATTTTATTCTTGCGGTTGGAGGAGGCAGTGTTATTGATTCTGCCAAAGCAATCGCAGCCGGTGTAAAATATGAGGGAGACTTTTGGGATTTCTATGAGGGAAAACCGGTAACAGAAGCCCTTCCGGTGGGAACAATATTAACTATTGCAGCAGCCGGTAGTGAAGGCTCAGGAGATTCTGTTATAACCAAGGAAGAGGGTATGTTAAAAAGAGGAGCAGGAGGAGAGGCCTTAAGACCGGTATTTTCTATCCTTAATCCTGAACTTACCCAGACCTTACCTGCCTATCAGACTGCATGCGGAGCAACAGATATTATGGCCCATGTATTTGAGAGATATTTTACAAATACTAAGGAAGTGGAGATAACAGACCGTCTATGCGAAGCTGTACTTTTAACCATGATAAAAGAAGTGCCCAGAGTAATTAAAGATCCTAATAATTATGAGGCTAGGGCAAATATAATGTGGGCCGGAATGGTTGCCCATAATAATCTGGTGGGAGTAGGAAGGGAGCAAGATTGGTCAAGCCATGGTATTGAACATGAACTGTCTGCCCTCTATGACGTGGCTCATGGAGCAGGACTTGCGGTAGTATTTCCGGCATGGATGACTTATGTAATGAAACATGATATAAACCGTTTTGCCCAGATTGCCGTAAGGGTATGGGGCTGTGAAATGAATTTTGCAAATCCAGAAGAGACCGCCAAAGAGGGAATAGAAAGATTTAAGCAGTTCTTGACTTCTATCGGAATGCCTATTACTTTCAAGGAACTGGGAGCAAAAGAAGAGGATATACCTCTAATGGTTGAAAAACTTGGTCTTGGTGAAAATGGCACAATGGGTAGTTTTGTTCCACTAAGGGCTAAAGATGTGGAACAGATATACCGTTTGGCCTTATAATAATGAGTTAATATAGAATTTATAAGGATATATTTTGGTACGTACCAACTGAGCCTTATAAAAGTTGATTCTTTATCAGTGAAAGATTTGTGAAAGGAGTCAAAGGTTTTGACAGAACTTTTAGTTAGGTTATTTGTTAAGAACAAAGAAAATATACAGGATCAGGGGGTACGTACCTCTTATGGTATTTTATCCAGTGTAGTAGGTATTATTTGCAATCTTATATTGTTTGTTGTAAAAATTATTGTGGGTTTTCTGATTAACAGTGTTTCAGTTATGGCCGATGCATTTAATAATCTTTCTGATGCTGCCTCTAGTGTAATAAGTTTTATAGGGGTGAAATTAGCAGGAAAGCCTGCAGACAAGGAGCATCCTTTTGGCCATGGAAGAATAGAGTATGTGGCAGCTTTGGCTGTTTCATTTATAATTCTTCAAGTGGGATTAACTTTACTTAAAAACTCATTTTTAAAAGTACTAAACCCTGAAAGCGTAAAATTTAATTTTGTACTTATAGGTATTTTATGTCTTTCTATATTCATCAAGTTGTGGTTAATGCTATTTAACAAGAAATTGGGCAAAAGGATTAAATCCTCTGTAATGTTAGCTACCGCAGCTGATTCTATGGGTGATGTAATGGTTACTTCTGCTACGGTTGTTTCTGCAATTATTGCAGGATTAACAGGCTGGCAGATTGATGGTTATATGGGTCTTATAGTATCTATCTTTGTTATAATTGCAGGTATTAAAATTGCTAAGGATACTTTAGAACCCCTTTTGGGACAGGCAGTAGATAGGGAAGTTTATAAAAGTATAACAAATCTAGTTGAAAGTTATCCCGGTATTGTAGGTACCCATGATTTAATTATTCATAGTTATGGCCCTAATCATCGTATGGCTACAATTCATGTTGAGGTACCTTGTGATATTAATTTTGAACAAGCCCATGAGACAATTGATCAGATAGAGAGAGACGTTCTTGAAAAAATGGATATTTTCTTGGTAATCCATATGGATCCCATTGAGGTTAATGATGTGACGGTTCTGGAAAAAAAGAAATTGGTAAAGGATATTATTGGTCGTCTTGATGATAAGGCAACTATTCATGATTTTAGAGTGGTAAATACAGAGTATCAGATAAATCTAATATTTGATCTGGTGGTATCTTTTTCTTATACTCCGGATAAAGAGCAAAAGCTTTTGACTAAGATTATAGAAGAAGTTAGGAAATGTGATGCAAGATTAAACTGTGTAATAACAGTGGAGAATAGCTATGTAGCTGAAGAATAAATGCTAGATTATATTTATTATTTTATAAAAATAATGCTTGAAAAATGTTATATGATGAGTTATAATATCATTCGTGGCATTGATATAAGACCATAGACAAGTAAATATTGGGCTATCGCCAAACGGTAAGGCACTGGACTCTGACTCCAGCATTTCTAGGTTCGAATCCTAGTAGCCCAGGTTTAAGCGCTGCAAAATGTAGCGCTTTTTTGTGTTTTTTATTATAGACCTCTTAAGTGGAAACAACCATTATTTATCTACTTAGGAGGTGTTTTTTATTTACTAAAATTGCTTGCTTAAATCATTTTAATTATGTGTTTAAGAATGTTAATCTTAACAATTAATATGCTATTTTTAAATAAACTTTGTGCATATGTATAATACCTAGTTATTATGTAAAAAAATGCTTGACACAAGAAAAAATTGGTATATAATAGAATTAAACAGGAAATAAATAGAAATAGAAGTAATGAAATACCATAATCTTAATCTTGTGATGGGAAAGGGTTGAGATAGGCAGTCCAACCTTTCTACATATAAAGTAAAGGAGGTACTATTATGAAAAACATTAAGGTGCGCAGAGCTGTTAAGGTTGAAGCTACAGTTTGGTGGATTGTCTTCTAAGATAATCAATTGATTTTTAGCCGAGGTTGCCCTATCGGTAGCCTCGGCTAAAAACAGGAAATGCTTAAAATACATAGGAAATTTGTGAGGAATGGAAGATGAATAATAATAAATATAAAAACCCTAGGATTAAACCTATTTACCCTCTTTATAGATTAAATAAAACTGAATTTAGAATAGGTGCCCAACTTGGAATAACTGCTGAATTTACCGATCCAGATGGACAGTTATGGGAATTGGCCATACGTTTAAATGGTCGTCCGGTTGAAATTGTTATTAAAGAGATGCAGAAGCTCTTTCCTGAATTAAGCCATGACGATATTTTGGAAGGTATAGAGTTACTAGATAATGAAGGATTTATAGAAGAAGCCTTATATGATGAAGAAAGTAATATAGCAAAGAGATTTATGCCTAATGTTAATTACTTTAGTAGATATATCGGAAGTAATGGGAATCGCTATCAGCCGCAGAAGTTATTAAATAATTCAACTATTCTTCTTTTAGGTCTTGGTGGTGGCGGTTCTAATATTCTGACTCTCTTAGCAGGTCTAGGACCTAAGAAGATTATTATTATTGATTATGATAATGTTGAAGAAGGAAATCTAGGAAGACAGTTATTATATACTGAGGAAGATATAGGTAAGCCCAAAGCAGAAGCGGCAGCCCATGCAATTGCAAAGATAAACTCTAATATTATTATTGAACCTTATAATAAAAAAATAATAAGACCAGAAGATGTTTTGGAGCATGTAAGTGGCGTTGATTTGGTGATTTGTGCTATTGACGAGCCTCCCTTTATTGCACAAAGAATTGTTAACAAAGCAATTGTTACTGCTAAGGTGCCATGTGTGTTTGGTGCCTCTCAAGTGAGCAGAGGTCGAGTTTTTACTGTGATACCTGGTGTAACAGGATGTTTTGATTGTATGAATCTCCATTATAGTATGAGAGATCCTCAATTTAATGAGCAGTTTATAGCATTTAGAAACATTGAGTTTTCACCCCCTACTATTGCCTATGCTCCGGCTATTTATCAGCTTACAGCAGCAATTGTTGATGAAGCAGTACGTGTAATTACAAGATATGCCGAGCCGAGAAGTTTAGGAACACAGTATGAGATTAATTTTGAGGACGGATCCTCCTTTGCTCATCCTACTTGGCCAAGGTATGCAGATGAATGTCCTACATGTGGTAATGGAGATATTGATAAGTGGGAAATCTTTAAGTATTACGAAGATAAGAAATAAACTTGTTGTTTAATTGCTTTTAGATGGGCGTAGATTATACACTGTATTGATAAAAGAGTTTAGAATTTAATTGTAGGTGAAGGTCATGGCGAGAAATAAGTATCCAGAGGAAACTAAGAAGAAGATTTTAGAGGTAGCCCGGGAGCTTTTTTACATAAAGGGTTATGATAACACAACCATACAGGATATAGTAGATAATCTTGGTGGCTTGACTAAAGGTGTTATATATCATCATTTTAAATCAAAGCAGGATATTTTAGAAAAAGTAATGGAGAGTTTGGGTGTATCTGATGAGCAATCTAATTGGTATGATAATTGGCAGGGGGAAACAGGTTTAGAGAAAATAAAATTACAAATATTAAAATCCTTTCAGAATTTTGAGAGATATGCCATTTTATACTCTGCAGAGGCCTTATTAGAAAGCCCCCGTTTAATAGGAGATGTGTATTTATCTACCCTAAATGAAAGTGCTAATTATCTAAAAGTATATATTGATGAAGGAATTAAGGACGGATCTATTTCTACACAATATTCTAAGGAACTCTCGGAGTTTATTTCTTTGATGATGAATATGTGGCTGGGTCTAAATATAATTAGCTTTTCGCGACAAGAGCTTGAAGAAAGATTGTACTTTTTGAAAAATTTACTTGAAAGTATTAATATACCCTTAATTGATGATTCAATAATTAGCGCAACCTTACGTTTACATGACTATATTCAAAAAAGAAAATAATTTGTTGTCTTTCTAATAGAAAGCAACATTATTTTTAAAGATATACATACCAAGGGTATTTTATAATTTAAAAAATAAAAGGGTAGTATAGCTACTCCTTAGTGATAGGAGGTGTATCTATATAGCTTCAAAACTTTTATTAAAACCCATATATTCTAGGAGATTAAAAGGTGGAGATTGGGTCATACTTGCAGCTAATTCTGATCCTCTGGTAGTAGATGAGGAGACAGCCAACAGTTTATCTCAGAATACTGACTTTTTAAAAGAATGTAATCATGAAACTGTCAATATATTAAAGGATAGTGGATTTTTTACAGATTCAAATGCTTCTAGTCAGCTTATACCTGAGGAAGGAGTTGGCCTAGGGTGGAATATTTTACGATATGGAATAATTTTAATTGGAATACTTTCAATTTTACTGGTACTAGTACTTATTCCTTATATGGGTATTCCTATTGGCAATAAAATAATCTCAAAAGAAGCACCTTTATGGATAAATATTATCTACTTACTGGCATTTATATTTCTTACCTCTATTTTACATGAACTGATGCATATAGTTTATGCAAGGACATGGAAGTACAATGCCGGTAGAATAAAGTTACTGTTTAAAAAAGCAGTTGCAGTAGTGCCTATGACTCATATCTGGGTTTGGACTATTACTTCAAGAATAACGGCCCTAGCAGCAGGAGTAATTTTTGACCTTTTGCTACTGGCTTGCTTATCATGGTGCCGACTGTTTTTTGATAACTGGATGATAGTTAGCGGAGCCTCTATCCTATGGTTGAAGATACTATGGCAATTTGGTTTTCATAGAAATTGTGATGGGCATCTTTTAGCCATGACAATACTGGATGACCCTTTAATAGATTTAGATACATCTAATCTAGAAAGTAATATTAAAAATAAAAAATTATATATATGGAAGGTACTCAAAGTATTTGGGTATATGATTGATTTGTTACTAATTATTTTTTGGTTGATACCCTTTTTAGTAAGCTTATTTAATTATTTAAAATAAAACCACTGGCCTATTAGACAAAGATATTATATAAATTAATATTTATTGTTTTTATATTTAGCATATATGAGGGAGGTTATAATGAAAAATAATTCTAGCACCGGTGATTATCTGAAGATTGAATCAATTAATAAAGAATATAAGCGGGGCAAGGTAAAAGCCAATAATAATATTACAACCGCTTTTTATCCAGGCCAGGTTGCAGCTGTAATAGGCCATAATGGTGCAGGAAAGACAACTTTGCTAAACCAGATTGTTGGGGTTGTAAAACCTGACAGTGGTGACATAAGATATCAGGAATATTCCTTAGTAAAAGATACAAAAATAGCCCGTGAGCTTGTTTCCATGATGCCCCAATTTCATGCGCCTCTAAATGGGGTTACCATACGACAATCTGTTGAAGCAATTTTACGATTACGTTGTATCACCGGAAGGCAAGTTAAAGAAAGGACAGAGAAAATATTATCCGAGCTAGATATTAAGCAATGGGCCAATCAAGTAGGAAATAAACTATCGGGAGGCTTACAACGTCTAACTTCTTTTGCCATGGCTGTGGTAGCACCTACTCCGATTATATTACTGGATGAACCGACTAATGATATAGATCCTGTCCGTCGAAAGTTGGTTTGGAATTATATGAAAAAATTAGCCAGGGATGGTCACATTGTGATTGTGGTTACCCATAATCTACTGGAGGTAGAATTATATGCTGACAGATTTCTTCTTTTTAATAAAGGCCGCCTTATAAAAGACGCTCCTACAGCAGATTTAAAACAGCTTGCCTCAAATACTTTAACTGTTGTGGTCAATGATAGTAGTGTTATGAGAGAATTTACTCCAGATGCCCTTGAAAGTAAGTACTACGATAAGGAAGCAAAAGCTGTTTTTGCCCTATCTAGCCAGCAGGTTCCGGCTGCAATTTGTCAGATGCTTAAAATGATTGAAGAAGGTAAGATTGTTAACTACAGATTATCACCGACATCCTTGGATGTTTCATATGGAGGTATGATGGATGAAGAATAAGCAAACTATTATACATGCAGGCCCTAGCCGATACTTTCTTCAATTATGGGGCTTAATACGATGGAGCCTTGTAAGGCATAAATACTTAATACCAACTTTTAGTATAGTGCAAGCTTTGTTTGCCTTTGCCATAGTTTATGGTCTTGCACTTATAATACCTGAAATAGACCCGGTGTCAGCAGTTTACTTATCTTCCGGTGCACTTACCCTTGGAATCATTGCAGTAGGCTGTGTCTTAGCTCCTCAAATAGTCAGTGAATCAAAGCAAAATGGTTTGTTCCAATATCAAAGAACACTTCCTGTTTCTAGGAAAAGTATTCTACTGGCAGATATAATTATATGGAGTATTGCTTCTTTACCGGGAATTATAATGGGATGTGTTGCGGCATTCTTAAGATTTGATATAAAGATGTATATCAATCCCTTAAGCTGCATTATCATAATAATAATTCAAGTAACAATGATAAGTATCGGTTTTTCAATTGCCTATTGGTTACCCCCTAATGCTATGGCTTTGGCAACACAATTAATAATGATAGGTGGGCTGCTTTTTTCTCCGATAACTTATCCTGCAGATAGGCTTCCGGATTGGTTATCCTATGTGTACCATAAGCTGCCCTTTGTACCTGCCAGTAATTTAATACGATCTTCATTATTTCGATTAGAGGATTTTTCATATGTTAGCTTATGTGTTGTTATTATATGGGGAATAATTGCCTTTATATTAGCATTAGGTGCATTATCCAGGAGAGAATAGCTAATAAAATACAAAAAACAGTGAATTCTACCACCCGTAGATTGCTCATATAGAGTTGGGGTGCTATACTTTGGAAAAGGGGAGAGCCTATGACAGAAAAAATTAATATGGAGACTGTTGGAGCATTTATCAGACAAGAGCGGAAAAAACAAAGCCTTACACAAAAAGACTTAGGTGAGGCGGTAGGTGTTAGTGATAAAGCAGTATCAAAATGGGAACGGGGACTTTCATTTCCAGATATTACTTTACTATCCGCTTTGGCAGATGTTTTAGATGTTTCAATAGTGGAACTTATCCAAGGAGAGCGTTTTCAAGAAGACAAGGTGGATGTAAATAGTATTAAAGAGGTGGTAAATATGACTGTTAGCTATTCTGATAAAAGTTATCAGGAAAAATCACGTAAAATAATCACAATAATTATGCTACTGGTTGCAGTAATTTCATCAGTGACTTGCTTGATAGTAAATTTAGCGGTTACATCTTCAGTAGATTGGGCCCTATATCCTATCGGTGCCTTTGTGCTAGTTTTTGCAATATTACTTCCTATTCTATATATAAAGGACAGGAAAATGGAATATACCTTAGTCATTGGAGGAATTGCTACCATAGGATATTTATTACTAATACAATTGTTAACTAATACATCTAGATGGGCTATTACAATTGGGGTACCAGTTACCCTATTTATAGGAATACTGACCTATGTTATTTTTAAGATGTATACCCTAATTAAGAACAAATTCTATGCAACAGCAATTTTATTTTTGTTATTGATTGTATGTGAGTCAGTAGTTAGATTGATACTTATATTAAATGGAATAAAAGGCAATAACATTTTTACTATGATTATTAGTGTGTCAGTTTGTGCGGTATCCTCTTTGATACTTTTTATCTATGGTAAGAATTACGAAAAGTATCAAGATGCAAAATAATAGATAATATCATGATAATAAATATCGTGATAATCACTACATGATAAAAACATTATGATTTCATGATGTATGGTAATTAGCTTATGGACTGCCTATTAATATAGAAGGTACAAAGACCATCCAATGGGATTATCCCATTGGATGGTCTTTGTGTTTTTGTGGAATATGCACAGTTTGTTTGAGCATATGGCCAGAAACATACATAGTGAATCAAGGAAATATTGTATTGGTTAATTCAAAAGTGGTACACGGTTTGCAAAAGACCAATCAAGACAATATATGCTTATTTATTCAGTTAAATAAAGCCCTATTTGAAAATTGGCAGGATAAAAATCAGGTCTACCGTTTCTATTTAAATAGTGTTAAGGAGAAGTTGAAACCAAAAGCGCCATATTGCAAGTTTATAAATACCGTGGCACGAATAGGTCTAGAATCTGATGGGAAGTCCATAGCTAATTTATATCGAATGCAGGCGCTTTTATATGCACTGGTAGCAGATTTGTTTGAATATGTTCATTATGATATCAGGCAATATGCTAATAAGTCGGTTTTAGAAGAGGAATCAGATGTTTTATTAAAAATCATTGAGTATGTTGAACAGCACTATTTGGAAGATAATATAACCGAAAGATTGTGTCATTATATTGGGATGAGTGAAAAAACCCTATATAGATTTTTAAAATCCCATACTAATTTAACTTTGAAAGAGCTGATAGTAAATACAAAATTAGAAAGGGCTCAATATTTACTTACGACCACAGATAAACCAATTAGTGTAATTGCATGTGAAAGTGGATTTGGAAATTGTAAGACTTTTTATCGAATATATAAGAAGGAAACTGGCATGACACCTACAGAGTATAAGCAAAATGGTCGTCCTATAGAAAAAAATAAAAAAATACAAGGGTATTTAGATTTTAACAAAAGGGAAGCAATACAATTATTAAAATATTATACATAGTTAACCATAACAAAGAAAAGGAGAGGGTTTATATGAAATGCACAAAAAATTACCGTCTTAGTTATACTGACAAGGCTAAGGAGATAGTAGATAAACTATCCTTAGAGCAAAAGGTACATTTAATGAGTGGAACAGTTAGTTTGGAAGAAATGCTTCAGGATATGAATGGGGGCAAACATTATAACTATATTCCTTATCCTGCTGGAGGGATTGAAGAGGTTGGACTTGATCCCATGCTTTTTTGTGATGGTCCAAGAGGGGTTGTATGTGGTACAGGTAAAAGCACCTGTTTTCCCGTTTCTATGTTAAGGGGAGCTACCTTTGATACTGAATTAGAAGAACGTATCGGACAGGCAATTACAATGAAGATGTTAAACACCGGTCTAATTGCAGTAGGTTTCTCTACTACTGTTAGAGAAATTACAACCGGATTATTCTTGCTAATTATACTGGGTGTATCATCAAATCAAGGTAGAATCTCTGACTGGAAAGCTAAAAAGCAAAGAGCTAAAGAAGCAAATGAGAAATATGCCGCAGGAATTATGTAAATAGCAGGAATTTTATAAAGATAAAAAATGACCATTATATATGGTCATTTTTTATTACCTAGCTTATACCCGATGTTATTACAATATGTATAAACTATTATGCATCACCTTTTAATAGTAAAACAACATTCATATTTTTTAATCTTTTTAGTACAGGTATACTTAACAAAAATAATGCTATTAATAATCTCTGCTTGAGCCTTTATTCCTTCATATGTTGCATCCTAGGTAATGCATTTCACTTCCTTAGTTTGTATAATAACCAGCCTAATAAATTGTGAATATATAATTAGAGCTATAAATGCAAGTATTATGGCTATAGCTACTTTTTATCATATATTACTTCCTATCTAAAATTTAGATTATGATTTTTATAACAAGGGACCATAGTCAATATATGGACAATAATGTATAAAAATGCATTTGCAACATTGTAAATTATGTTAGCAACAATGTCAACAGATAAAGTCCAAATGCTATAAAGAATATTTAAAGAAATTTACCCGGTGTTTATTAAAACATCCTGAATAATAAGAGAAAACTTGGATTTAAAGAGTACTTTAAAAATAATCCTTTTTATGATACTATGTATTTCTGGGCTAAAGCTTTAATATAGGCCTTAATATATAAGATGACCAAATGAAAGGATACTTACATATGCAACAAAAATCAGGGCCGAAGGCTCTTACAGATTACATCTTAAATCTTAGTAAAGACAAGGAAGGTAAATCCCAGTTAAAATTAATAGTACAAGGAATTTTGGCGGGAGCTTATATAGCCATAGGGGCTATAGGATATTTTAAGTTAGCAGCAACTATAGCAGATCCAGGGTTAGCAGCATTTTTTGGGGCACTGGTTTTTCCTATGGGTATAATAGCAATACTGCAGCTGCAGACTGAGCTTTTTACCAGTGGATGTCTGATAATAACATCTTTTTATGCAGGTAACACAAGGCTGTATAAAATATTAAAAATCCTTGCCATTGTTTTACTTGGTAATTTAATGGGAGCCGTATTTATTTCCGTCCTAACTAATACATCAGGTATTTTTGATGAAAAGATTATGGGATTGGTATTTGAAAAAGCTTTAATTAAGATACATATGCCCTTAGGCCAGTTATTGGTAAGTTCTATACTATGTAATATTATTGTATGTACGGCCATATGTATGGCCTATAGCTGCCGTGATGAAATTGCTAAGATTGTGGTTTTGTGGTTGGCAATTACAGTATTTGTACTTTCGGGAACAGAACACGTAGTAGCAAATATGTATTATTTATTTACCGCATATTTTGCAGGAGCTGACATTAGCTTATTAGAGATATTATATAATTTGTCAGTGTCTGCACTTGGAAATTTTGTTGGGGGCGGTATTATTGTTGCCGGAGCCAACTATATTACATTTAAATCTTAACAAAAATAGGGGTAGGATTTTTAATTAATCCTACCCCTTATTTATATAAAAAGACTTTTCAGTCTTGTTTTTGATTGTAAATTTACAAATCATTAACGGCCTTTATGAATTTTTTAGACAAGGGTATATGACCAATGAGTATCATTATGTACCCTACAACGATTTTTTTTACTTACCTTGATAGTTGCCAGTTCCATTGTTATAGTTGGAATTGTTATTATTCTTAGTAGTATTGTCTTTAGTGTTGTTGTTCTTAGTGTTGTTGTTCTTAGTGTTGTTGTTCTTAGTGGTATTGTCCTTAGTGTTATTGTTTTTAGTGTTATTGTTTTTAGTGTTATTGTCTGATTTACCGCTATTGTTTTGTTGGTTAGAGTTGTCAAAATTCCACCAGCAATTATTCCAATTACTCCAATTGCTACTATTAGAGCCATCCCACTTAAAGGAGCAATCCCATTGCCATTTAAAGGAGTCACCCCAATTATAGTTCTTATCCCATTTAAAGGAGTCTCCCCAATTATAGCATTTATCCCACTTAAAGGAGTTGTCCCACTTATAGTTCTCATCCCATTTAAAGGATTCGCACCATTTAAAGAATTCATCCCAATTAAAGGAGTCTCCCCACTTATAACATTCTTCCCACTTAAAGGAACCGTCCCAATTAAAGAAGTCTTCCCACTTAAAAGATCCATCACACTTAAAGGATCCATCACCTTTTAAAAAGCCATGCCATGATTTATCATATGTTTTATCAGAATCCTTTGTGTTTGTGTTGTGTTTCTTGTCTTTACAGATGTTTTCCTTAGTAGTTGTCTTTTTATTGATAGTTTCGCTTTTAGTGTCCTTTTTATTTTCGCAGATATTTGTCTCTTTTTTTACTTGCTTTTCATGATTAACTTTGGTAGAAGAATCTTTTTCTGTTTCAGATTTGTTACTTTTTGTATATTTAAATCCACCTGATGCCTCAAATTTGTTTTTTGTAGTAGCCGAACATGATGTTGCAAATCCTACTTGATAGTAAATAGAAACCCCTACTACCAAATTTGCCTCGATACGGGTGTTTGCACTCCAAACACTATCTTTAGTACGATAGGCACTAAATACCGGTTGTTTATAGTTGTATGATTTTTTAGTATCCTTTGTATAATTTGCAGTAGTACCTTTACAAGCGGAAACGGTATTTAAAGGATTTGCAGATAACAATAATGTTAAGGCAAATACAAGAAATACTTTATTAGCTTTTGTTAATTTTCTCATCATCTTGACCACCTTTTCATAATAATTGCTTGGACCCTTGTCTAAAAAATACATCCGTGTATATTGTAAATTATGTAAACGTTGGATGTCAATACAAAATATGTTAATATTATGTTAAAATCGACATGAAATTGTTACAGAAATGATAAAAAAGTATAGAAAATGATTAATAAAATGCGGTTCTATGTCATTTAGATGACATAGAACCGGCTTTTTAGCTAATTAAAAAGTCAAAGTAATTTAGCTTTTAGAATATAATGTCTGGCTTCTTTTTAGGGTATTCCGGTGTTTTCCAATCGGTGTTTTGAGGATAAGGTTTCTTTTTTCCGTCATCCTTAATAGGGAATGGCCAGCATACCTGTTGCTTTTGTAATAATTTAATACAGAGATAAATAACTGATTTATCTGTAAATTCTTTGAATTCCTCTTCGTTAAGCAAATGATCTATAGGTCTTCCTTTGTCGTTAATATCCGCATCATATACGGCAGCCCATTCCAGTTCACAAAAAACAGGCTCGTTGAATATTTCAACATTAGATCTATCAGCTTCTCTGATATCTTTGCCCATTCTCTTTTGATCGAAATATCTGGCTGTTAATGAAGGCGGATTTGGTATAATTTGAGGTTTTGCACCATGGAAATCTACCTTGGTGTAAACCTTAAAAGGAACATGGACAGTAGTATCTTTTATGGTTCCGGCAATACTGTTATTCTTTGAGCAAGTTCTTGCGGCATATTCAATATTTTTTCTGATATATCCTTCAATAAATACCTTATCTGTGGTAGGAATATACCTGCATTGTGTTAGGAATACTTGTTTTTCGATTCTTTTAATTTCATAAGCAGGTTCATTAAGCCTTATCTTTGATTCGGAGTCAATCTGGATTACAAACTCAGAAAGAATTCTTGGTATCTTAAAATCCCCACCTGGCCATGGATGATTATCAGCTTTTGGTAAGGTATCTGCTTTAAGAACAGCAGCATCACAATCCCTATCGCATTTACTTGCGTAGGCTTCTGAACTAATAACGGTTGCACTATAATTATCCATTATTTCACCTCCATTTATTTTAAGGATGCTTTATTGAGCTTCCACTATATATTATTCAGTTAAATGAAAAATGTGCAGAAAAATGTCGAATCAAAAATAAAAATGTAAGATATTTGGGATTTGGTTAAGAAGCACCAACTATGAAGTTTACTGAAATTTAAATGAAATAGGATATGGCGAATTTTATAGAGAAAAATACATTGACTTTAAGGGGCAAAATTATTATAGTTCAAATAAAAGGCAGATAGAAGGGAGATTGCTATGAAAAGAGAAGCAAAAATGGTTATTGATAAAGAGTTTAAGATTGATGAGATTGATAAGAATCTATATGGTTCCTTTATTGAACATTTAGGAAGAGCTATCTACACCGGAATATATCAACCGGATCATCCTTTGGCTGATGAAGAGGGATTTCGCAAGGATGTAATAGAATTGGTTAAGGAGCTGCAGGTACCTATTGTCCGTTATCCCGGAGGTAATTTTGTATCTAATTATTTTTGGGAGGATGGAGTAGGCCCTAAGGAAAGCAGAAAGGCAAGATTAGATCTGGCATGGAGAACCTTAGAGCCTAATTTATTCGGATTAAATGAATTTGTATCCTGGGCTAAGAAGGCAAATACAGAAATTATGATGGCTGTAAATCTCGGTACCAGAGGAATAGACGCTGCCTGCAATTTGCTAGAATACTGCAATGTAGATGCTAATAGTTATTACAGTAATATGCGTCGTGACCATGGATATGATAAACCCCATAACATTAAGGTTTGGTGTCTGGGTAATGAAATGGATGGGCCTTGGCAGGTAGGAGCTAAGACACCTCAAGAGTATGGTAGGTTGGCAGCAGAAACCGGCAAGGCTATGAAGATGATTGATCCTTCTATAAAGCTGGTTTCATGCGGCAGTTCAGGCATAGGTATGCCCACATTCCCCGAATGGGAGGCAATTACATTAGAGCATACATATGATTATGTTGATTATGTATCCATGCATCAATATTATGGCAACAAAGAAAATGATACGGCAGATTTTCTTGCCATGTCTATGGATATGGAGCAGTTTATAAAGAGTGTTATAGCTACATGTGACTATATCAAGGCAAAAAAGAGAAGTAAAAAAGAATTGAAAATAAGCTTTGATGAATGGAATGTTTGGTATCATTCCAATGAATCTGATAATGATTATATGGAGAAGAAGCCATGGAATGTGGCACCGGCATTACTGGAGGATATCTATAACTTTGAGGACGCTTTATTAGTGGGTCTTATGCTTATAACCTTAATAAAACATGCCGATAGGGTGAAGATGGCCTGCCTTGCCCAGTTGGTAAATGTTATTGCTCCTATAATGACAGATGAAAAGGGCGGAGCCTGGAGGCAGACTATATTTTATCCATTTTTACATGCTTCAATATATGGACGGGGTATAGCCCTTCAGCCGGTTATTGAAACCACAAAGCATGATACTACTAATCATACTGATGTAACTGATGTGGAAGCTGTTTCAGTATATAATCCTGAAAATGAGGAAGTTACAATCTTTGCTGTTAATAGAAATGTAGACCATGATGTAGAGTTTACATCTGATTTGCGAGGATTTGAAGGATATAAGGTTCTGGAATATTTGGTAATGGAACATGACGATATGAAAGCAGTTAATACTTTAAATAACGAAAATGTTAAGCCAAGAACTAAAAATGAATATGTTTTTGATGAGGGTATCTTTACCACTAATATGAAGAAATGTTCATGGAATGTTATTAGATTTGGTAAATAAGCTTCCTATGAATACCCATACCCTTAACTCGTAAAATATGATATACTGTATATGTAAAGTTATTTTAAAAACACAAAGGGAGTTAAGGCAATGAATATTGCATATTTTTTAAAAACCAAGGGTGAAGTGGCTTATCTTTTTGAAGATTTTACACTGCGGCAGGGATTGGAAAAGATGCGCAATCACGGTTATACTGCAATACCGGTTCTGTCCGCAGACAATAAATATATCGGAACCATAAGTGAAGGAGATTTTCTTTGGTATCTAGTAGATGACCAAAAGGAAGAGCTACATAAGATTAATATTAAAAGTATAGAAGATGTTAAGATTAAGGATGTTTTAAAGAAAGGGAAGAATCCCAGTGTGAGAATTACTGCCAATATGGATGAGATGTTGATTAGGGCTATGGATCAGAATTTTATACCTGTAGTCGATGACAGAGATTATTTTATCGGCATAATTACCAGAAGTGATATTATGAGGTATATTAATTCCAGATTAAGTAATGCTGATATAAAGTATGGTGCCTTACAAGGTTAAGATATCAGTAAAAAGGAAAGGGCTACAAGTATGGATAACATCGTATTAATCGGGATGCCCGGTGCAGGTAAAAGCACTGTAGGTGTCATTTTGGCTAAAGTACTGGGAATGAATTTTATCGATTCAGATCTTCTAATTCAAAAGCAGGAAGGTTTACTTCTTAAAGATATTATTGAAAAAGAGGGTCAGCAAGGATATCTTGCCATAGAAAATCAAGTTAATAGAGATATTTCTGTGGATAATACAGTAATAGCCACAGGAGGCAGTGTAGTTTATTGTACTGAGGCCATGGAACATTTTCGTAGGACATCTAAGGTAGTTTATATCAAGCTTAGTTATGATACTATTCGTAAAAGGCTAGGCAATATAAGGCAAAGAGGAGTAGTTCTCAGTGAGGGACAGACTTTGTATGATTTATATTTAGAGAGATGTCCCCTTTATGAAAAATATGCCCATATTATAGTGGATGCCGAAGGGCTGGGCATAGAAGAGCTAATGGAAAGTATTAGTTTAAAAGTTTAAAAGTTTAAAAGTTTAAACACCCGAAGAACTTAGGAAGTATGAACCGACTCCCGGAAGTTAGACCAAAAATCTAACCAATGGGAAGTCGGTTCATTTGTCTTTAAGGGTGGATTTATGTTTAAACTTGGTCCCAGTTACAGCTTGTCTCAAGGATATGGACAACTTGACTTAGGCCTTTTAAATCTTCCTCATCAAAACGTCCAATTACGGGACTGTCAATATCCAGTACAGCTACAATACGACCCTCTGAATATATTGGTATAACTATTTCTGACTTAGATTCGCTGTCGCAGGCAATATGCCCGGGAAAAGCATGGACATCGTAAACTACTTGAGCTTTGCCACTAGCTACAGCGGTTCCACATACGCCTTTTCCTATGGGAATATGGACACAGGCCGGTTTACCTTGAAAGGGTCCAAGCAGCAGTTCATTATTCTTTAGGAGATAAAATCCCACCCAGTTGGTTTTTGGTAAGGCAAGTTTTAGTAAGGCAGAAGAATTACTAAGATTAGGAATTAGATGGGTTTCATTTTCAAGTAAGGCTTCTAATTGCTTATGAATTAACTTATAACTTTCCTCTTTGTTTTCAGGATATTTTATTTCTTCATTAAAATTACTCATATGGCTTCTCCTTGATATCTATTATATTAGATCTTTTACAATACTTAATTCTGATTATAGACTTTATGAAAGTATTTTTCAATTGAGCTTTTATATGAAAACACAATAAGTAGCTTAAAATGATTGAAAGATGTACAAAATTCATATATTATGGTAAAGTAGAATTTTGTAGAGACTTCATTAAAGGTTGGTGGCATAGTTGAGACTTTTTACAGCTATAACTTTTGAGGATCAGATTAAGGATTCTTTGTGGGAAGCCATGGAGAAATTAAGTTTTAATGTTATAAAAGGAAGTTTTACAGCTAAAGATAATCTTCATCTTACATTGAATTTTATAGGTGAAACAAAGAAGATTGAGCTTGTAAAAGAAGCAATGGAAGAGGCGGTTTTTGCTGCCAATATAAAGAGTTTTAATCTTTCAATCGGTGGTTTTGGAAGATTTAGCCGTAGGGATGGAGATATCTGCTTTATAGGTGTAAAAAGGGAAGAGAATTTACTGGGTATACAAAAGGAATTGACAAATAGGCTTAAGTCAGCAGGGTTTGATTTGGAAAACAGAGAGTATAAGCCGCATATTACATTGGCAAGAAGAGTAAGATTTGCCGGTGGCTTTAGGGATGATGAGCTTGCTTCTTTAATAGTAAATTTAAGTCAAAAGGTTCAAAAAATCAGCCTTATGAAATCAGAACATATAAACGGCAGGCTTACTTATACAGAGATATTTCATGTATGCTTGCCTTAGATTTATTAATTATTTTATAAAAATATAAATAGGATAAAAGATTAATAAATATATAGATAAGATATACGGGGGTTTTATGCTTAAATTAGCCAGATACTTAAGATATTTTAAAAAAGAAGTAATTATAGGGCCGTTTTTTAAATTACTGGAAGCAATTTTTGAATTAATTGTACCGATTGTAATGGCCTCAATTATCGATGTAGGAATTAAAAATAGGGATACAACATTTGTGCTCCAAAGAGGAGGAATTATATTACTTCTCGGTTTTATGGGGCTTGTTTTCGCTATAATATGCCAGTATTCTGCAGCCAGGGCCTCCCAAGGTTTTGGAACCATGGTAAGAAATGATCTCTATGCCCATATAAATTCCCTATCCCATGGGGAAATAGATAAGTTTGGGACAAGCACCCTGATTACAATTTTGACCAATGATATAAATCAAATGCAGCTGGCCGTTGCCATGTTAATACGTTTGGTAGTAAGGGTTCCCTTTCTTATTATTGGTGCGGTGGTAATGTCCATGATTTTGGATTTAAAATTATCACTGATATTTCTTATTGTTGCACCTTTGGTATCGGCAGTTATTTATCTGATAATGAGGCTTTCAGTTCCATACTATAGGGTTCGTCAGAAGATGCTTGATAAGGTGTCTACTATTACCAGAGAAAACTTAAGTGGTGTTAGGGTTATTAGGGCTTTTTCTAAGCAGGACCATGAAATTAAACGGTTTAATAAGGCCAATAATGATGTGGCTGATATTGCTATAAATGTAGGGAAAATTTCTGCCTTTTTAAATCCGGCTACCTTTGCAATACTTAATATAGCAATTCTTACGATTTTGTGGTTTGGGGGAGGTCGGGTATATACAGGAAGCCTTACTCAAGGAGAAGTAATTGCACTGACAAATTACATGACCCAGATTTCTTTGGCCTTGGTGGTCCTTTCTAATCTGGTAGTGATATTTACTAAGGCGGCTGCCTCTGCAAATCGAATAAATATGGTTTTTGAAACGGAAGCTTCTATACAGGAGATAGAAAGAAGCTTGACAGATATAAAGATTGATAATAAGGAAAAGTCCATGACCGAACAAGCTTTGATTAGTATTGATAAGGTGTCCTTTGCATATCCCGGTTCCGATGAATATGCCCTAGAGGATATAAGTATTGATATTAGGCAAGGGGAGGTTATAGGAATTATCGGAGGAACCGGCTCCGGTAAATCTACTTTAGTTAATCTTTTGCCAAGATTTTATGATGTTACCAAGGGTGAGATAAGGTTAAATGGTATACCCCTTCAAGAATATTCTATAGATTCTATCAGGAAGCTTTTTGGTATTGTTACGCAAAAAGCAGTACTTTTTTCAGGAAGTATCAGCGACAACCTAAGATTTTCAAAAGAAGATGCTTCTTTGGAAGAAATTAAATGGGCCATAGAGGTAGCACAGGCAAAAGATTTTGTAGAAAAACTTCCCGACGGATACGATACCCTGATAAACCAAGGGGGCAGGAACTTATCCGGAGGTCAAAGACAACGTCTTACCATAGCAAGGGCCTTAGTAAGGAAACCAAAAATACTTATACTAGACGATAGTTTTAGTGCCCTAGATTATGCCACAGATGCCAGGTTAAGAGAGGCACTTAGTAAAAACTGTAGGGATACCACGGTCTTAATAGTATCCCAAAGGGCAAATACAATAAAGTATGCGGACCAGATTATTGTATTAGATGATGGTAAGGTGGCCGGAATAGGTAAGCATGAAGATTTATATAAATCCTGCCATGTCTATAAAGAAATCTGTGATTCTCAATTAAGCTAAGGAGGCAGACAGGTGGTTTCAAATAATGACAGTAATTCAATATTGCAGCGGCTATTTTCCTATGCAAGGCCTTATCGTATATATCTGATTGGTTCACTTATCAGTGCAATGATAAGTGTTGTATTTTCACTTTTAATTCCGGTCTTTCTTGGAAAAGCTGTTGATTATATCCTTGGAGCCGGTAATGTAGATTTTAGTGGATTATTAAATACAATTATATATCTGGCCCTTTTTATAGCTTTCAGTACAGTATTTCAATGGCTTATGAGTTATTGTACCAACAAGATAACATTTTTAACTATAAAAGATCTTAGAAGCCGAGTATTTAACAAATTAAGTTCGGTTCCTTTAGAGAAAATTGACCGAGTTCCCCATGGAGATATTATAAATACCATGGTAAATGATATAGATACGATTTCAGATGGACTTTTACAGGGATTTACCCAATTATTCTCAGGTATTATGACTATTATCGGTACCATTGGTTTTATGCTAAGTATAAGCTTAGGAATAGGAATGGCAGTGGTGCTCCTTACGCCTTTATCTTTGTTTGTGGCTTCTTTTATAGCCAGAAGAACCTATCGTAAATTCACCGAGCAAACAGCTATTAAGGGAGAAATGGGGGGCTTAATTGAAGAACTTTTGGGAAATCAAAAGTTGATTAAGGCATTTTCCTATGAAGATAGGTCAATAGAGAGATTTAAAGAGATAAACGGAAGGCTTCATGAATGTGGAGTTTTGGCACAATTTTATTCTTCCCTTACTAATCCTTGTACCCGTTTTGTTAATGGTATCGTATATGCTGCCGTAGGCATTCTTGGTGCCTTTTCGGCTATTTCCGGTGGGATAACGGTTGGACAACTATCAAGCTTTCTTTCATATGCCAATCAATACACTAAACCCTTTAACGAAATCTCAGGTGTTATTACAGAATTACAGTCGGCCTTAGCTTCTGCCAAAAGGGTTTTTGCCCTAATAGATTTAGAGCCGGAAACATCTGATGAAAATCTCTTATCCCATATAGAAGTTGACGGAAAAGTTCAGCTTAAGGATGTGGCTTTTTCCTATCAGAAGGATAGAAAACTTATAGAAGGTCTTAATCTGGATGTAAAACCGGGCAGTAAGATTGCCATTGTAGGTCCCACAGGTTCCGGCAAAACCACTGTTATTAATTTGCTTATGCGATTTTATGATGTAGATAAGGGAAAAATTGAAGTTAGCGGTGTAGATATTAAAAAGATGCAGAGAAAAACCCTGCGGAGCATGTATGGGATGGTGCTACAGGAAACTTGGCTTTTTGAGGGAACTGTCAGGGAGAATATTGCTTACGGCAAGGAAAATGCCACAGAGGAAGAAATAATTAAAGCGGCCAAGGCTGCTTATGCCCACAACTTTATTAAGCGTCTGCCAAATGGCTATGATACGGTGCTTACCCAAGACGGAGCCAATCTGTCCCAGGGACAAAGACAGCTTCTTAGTATAGCACGGGTAATGCTGATTAAGCCTCCTATGTTAATCTTAGACGAGGCAACCAGTAATATTGATACCAGAACTGAAATCCATATTCAAAAGGCCTTTGCTAAGCTGATGAAAGGTCGTACCAGTTTTATTGTGGCCCATAGACTCTCTACCATAAAAGAATCTGATTTAATCCTGGTCATGGATCAAGGTAGAATTGTTGAGCAGGGAAGCCATGAGGAACTTTTAAGTAAAGAGGGTTTCTATCATAATCTATATTACAGTCAGTTTCATACCTCATAGGTTGATGTCAGTAGGTATATTTACTTATAACAGACCTTCATAATAAGGAAAGCTGCCTTTTATGAAGGTCATTTTAGATGGTGATAGATATCTAAGATATGTGGAAATAAATATGGGTTTTACTATTATCTGTGGATAAATTACCTTTGAATATACAAAGCTTATATAGTATAGACAAGTTAAAAACAGAACAAACATTCGAAAAATGTATTGATTTTACTATTTCACTGTGTTATAATTACAGACACTTAAAAAGAGAACGTATTTTTTATATAGACCTCAGAAAGGCAGGTGTCATTTATGAAATTTAAGCTGGTTTCTGATTTTGCCCCTACAGGGGATCAACCGGAAGCCATTAGTACCTTAGTAGAAGGATTTAAAAGCGGTAACCAATGTCAGACTTTACTGGGTGTAACAGGTTCTGGTAAGACCTTTACAATGGCTAATATCATAGAGCAGATCCAGAAGCCTACCTTAATTATAGCCCATAATAAGACACTTGCAGCTCAGCTGTACGGGGAGTTTAAGGAGTTTTTCCCTGAGAATGCAGTTGAGTATTTTGTCAGTTACTATGATTATTATCAGCCGGAAGCATATGTTCCTTCTACTGATACCTATATTGAGAAGGATTCCGCTATCAATGACGAGATTGATAAATTGCGACATTCGGCAACCGCTGCCTTGACTGAGAGAAATGATGTCATTGTAGTATCTAGTGTGTCCTGTATCTATGGACTTGGTAGCCCCATTGATTATCAGAATATGGTTTTGTCTTTGCGTCCCGGTATGATGAAGGATAGGGATGATGTACTTAGAAGATTGATAGATATTCAATATACAAGGAATGACATGGACTTTAAAAGAGGTACTTTTAGGGTTCGAGGAGATGTTGTGGAGATTTTCCCTGCCTCTTCTGCAGATATGGCTTTTCGTGTTGAATTTTTTGGAGATGAAGTGGATAGGATTTTGGAGATAGATGTACTTACAGGTGAGATAAAAAATAGCTTGGAGCATATGGTTGTTTTTCCTGCCTCCCACTATGTGGTAGCACCTGAACAACTGGAGATAGCCATACAGAATATTGAGGCGGAGTTAGAGGAAAGAGTAGCTTATTTCAAAAGGGAAGGTAAGCTTTTAGAAGCCCAAAGAATTTCCGAAAGAACCAATTTTGATATTGAAATGTTAAGGGAGACAGGCTTTTGCTCCGGAGTAGAGAATTATTCCAGACATTTAACCGGACTTGAGGCGGGCAAGCCTCCCCATACCCTGATAGATTATTTTCCGGAGGATTTTCTAATTATTATAGACGAGTCCCATATGACTATTCCCCAGATTAGGGGAATGTATGCCGGGGACAGATCCAGGAAGCAGACCCTGGTGGATTATGGTTTTAGGTTGCCTTCCGCTTTAGATAATAGGCCTCTTAATTTTGAGGAATTTGAAAGTAAGATTAGTCAGATACTATTCGTATCGGCTACTCCTGCAGAATATGAGAAGCAGCATGAATTACTAAGGGCAGAACAGGTTATACGTCCTACGGGGCTATTAGATCCGGAGGTTTCCCTGCGTCCGGTGGAAGGTCAGATTGACGATTTACTTGGTGAGATACGGAAGGAAATAGACAAGAAAAACAAAGTGTTGATAACAACCTTGACCAAAAGGATGGCTGAGGATTTAACTAATTATCTTCGTGAAGTAGGCATTCGGGTTAAATACCTGCATTCAGATATTGATACCTTAGAACGTTCTGAGATTATAAGGGATATGAGGATGGATTTATTTGATGTGCTTGTGGGTATAAATCTGCTTCGTGAAGGTCTTGATATTCCTGAGGTGGGATTGGTGGCTATCTTAGATGCAGATAAGGAAGGATTCTTACGTTCTGAAACCTCCCTAATACAGACTATCGGTAGGGCGGCCCGTAATGCAGAAGGGCGAGTTATTATGTATGCAGATAAAGAAACGGATTCTATTCGTAAGGCCATAAGTGAAACCAACCGCCGCAGAAAGATTCAACATGAATATAATATAAGACATGGAATTACACCGACTACCATAAAGAAGAAGGTACGTGACTTAATCAGCATATCTAAGAAGGTAGAACATAATGTTAAAGATATGGAGAAAGATTTAGAATCCATGTCAAAACAGGAACTTAACAAATTGGTTAAAGATATTACTAAACAGATGCATACAGCTGCAGCAGAACTTAACTTTGAGCTGGCAGCAGAGCTTCGTGACAAGATGATAGAAGTTAAGAAGCATTTAATGGAGTTATAAAATACAATCTTAAATTTAAAGTTACAGCTTAAAGATAAGATAGAACAGGTGAAATTATGTCGGAAAAAAAGAATTATATTAGAATTAGAGGAGCTAAGGAGAATAATCTTAAGAATATTGATATAGAGATACCAAGAGATCAGTTTGTAGTATTAACCGGTCTATCAGGTTCCGGAAAATCCTCCTTAGCTTTTGATACCATTTATGCTGAGGGACAGAGACGTTATATGGAGTCTCTTTCCTCCTATGCAAGGCAGTTTTTAGGACAGATGGAGAAACCTAATGTTGAAAGTATAGAGGGACTACCTCCTGCTATTTCCATAGACCAAAAGTCCACTAACCGCAATCCCAGATCTACTGTAGGTACCGTGACTGAGATTTATGATTATTTTAGATTGTTATATGCAAGAGTCGGTATACCCCATTGTCCCAAGTGTGGCATAGAAATTAAAAAGCAAACCGTAGACCAGATGGTGGATGAGATTATGGCCCTGCCTAAGGGAAGCAGAATTCAACTACTGGCACCGGTTGTTCGGGGACGGAAAGGTGCCCATGTAAAACTTTTTGAACAGGCAAAAAGAAGCGGCTATGTAAGGGTTAGGGTAGACGGTAATGTCTATGAACTAAGTGAAGAGATAAATCTTAATAAAAATATTAAACATAATATAGAAATTATTGTAGATCGTCTTATCATTAAAGAAGGTATTGAACAGAGACTGTCAGATTCTATAGAAAGTGTTCTAAAGCTGGCGGAAGGTCTTTTAATAGTTGATCTTATAGGAGGAGAACCTATAACATTCAGTCAAAATTTTTCCTGTCCCGATTGTGGAATTAGTATTGAAGAACTAGAACCAAGGGTCTTTTCATTTAATAATCCTTTTGGTGCCTGTCCTGAGTGCCATGGTATCGGTATTAGAATGGAATTTGACGAAGAACTTCTTGTGGCCAACAAGGATTTAAGTCTTATAGGAGGTGCTATAGCTGCACCGGGCTGGCAATCTATTAAGGATAAAGGCAGTTATACCAGATGTATTATGGAGGCTTTGGCCCAGGAATATAAGTTTGATCTAAACACCCCTTATAAGGATTTGCCTGACCATATTAAAGATATGTTTATTCATGGAACCGACGGCAAATCTGTTAAGGTCCATTATCGCAGTCAGAGGGGAGAGGGAGTATATGATGTTACCTTTGAGGGACTGCTTAAGAATGTGGAAAGACGTTACAGGGAGACAAGCTCTGAGATCGTAAGACAGGAATATGAGACCTTTATGAGAACCACCCCTTGCAGAGAGTGTAAGGGTAAACGTCTAAGAAAAGAAGCCTTGGCCGTAACCGTGGGAGGAAAAAATATTGCTGAGATTACTGAGCTTCCTATCCGTGACCTGTCAGACTTTATGGAAAATATAGAACTGACCGATATGCAGCTAAAGATAGGAGCCTTGATACTGAAGGAAATCAGGGCAAGATTAAAATTCTTAATAAGCGTCGGTTTGGATTATCTAACCCTTGCTAGATCCACCGGATCCTTATCAGGAGGTGAAGCTCAAAGAATTCGTTTGGCCACTCAGATTGGATCAGGTCTAGTAGGAGTAGCCTATATCCTAGATGAGCCAAGTATTGGCCTTCATCAAAGAGATAATGATAAATTAATTAATGCCTTGAAGAATTTGAAGGATTTGGGTAATACCCTTATAGTAGTTGAGCATGATGAAGATACCATGTATGCCGCAGACCATATTGTAGATATAGGTCCCGGAGCAGGGGAACATGGGGGACAGGTAGTTGCCCAAGGTAAGGTAGAGGATATTATAAAGGTAGAGGAATCTATTACAGGGGCTTACTTAAGCGGAAAAATAAAGATTCCGCTTCCCAAAGAAAGACGTAAGCCTACAGGATATCTAACCATAGTAGGAGCTGCAGAGAATAACCTTAAAAATGTAGATGTGGATATTCCCCTAGGTGTAATGACTTGTGTAACAGGTGTATCCGGATCGGGAAAAAGTTCTCTTATAAATGAAATACTTTATAAAAGGCTTGCTAAGGAATTAAATCGAGCCTATACCATAGCCGGAAAGCATAATGACATTCTGGGAATTAATCAGCTAGATAAGGTTATTAATATTGATCAATCTCCCATAGGAAGAACGCCAAGATCAAATCCTGCAACTTATACCGGTGTATTTGATCATATAAGGGAGTTGTTTGCCGCTACTCAAGATGCCAAGATTCGTGGATACAAAAAAGGTAGATTTAGCTTTAATATTAAGGGGGGCCGCTGTGAAGCCTGCAGCGGAGATGGAATTATAAAGATTGAGATGAACTTCCTTCCTGATATCTATGTTCCCTGTGAGGTTTGTAATGGAAAGAGATATAATCGTGAAACCCTTGAGGTTAAATATAAGGGTAAGAGTATCTATGATGTGCTAAATATGACTGTGGAAGAGGCCTTAAGGTTCTTTGAAAATGTGCCATCGGTTAAAAGAAAAATAGAGACCTTAAATGATGTGGGCTTATCTTATATTAGGCTGGGGCATCCATCCACATCTCTTTCCGGCGGTGAAGCCCAAAGAATTAAGCTGGCAACAGAATTAAGCAGGCGAAGTACAGGAAAGACTATATATATTCTTGATGAACCCACCACCGGCCTGCATTTTGCCGATGTCCATAAATTAATAGATATACTAAAGAGATTTACAGAGACAGGAAATACCGTAGTTGTTATAGAGCATAATCTAGATGTTATAAAAACAGCGGATTATATTATAGACATGGGACCGGAAGGGGGAGACAAGGGAGGTACGGTTGTAGCATACGGAACCCCTGAAGAGATAGCCAAAAATGAAAAATCCCACACAGGTCGTTATCTGAAAAAGTATTTGCAAGATTAATGGGATATGTTAATAGACAGACAGATGGGACAAGATTACTTGTCCCATCAGATGTCCTTATATATGCTTAACCTTATTAATATACTTTGGAGGTACATATCATATGAATTCTAATTTTTTTGCTATGATATCTAGAATGAAATTTATAGAGCGCTGGTCCTTAATGCGCAATTCAAGACCTGAAAATCTAAGTGAGCATTCTCTGGAAGTTAGTATGTTAGCCCATGTTCTTGCCCTTATAAGCAATGAACGATTAGGCAATAAATTGAATGCAGAAAAGGCAGCCTTAATTGGAATATACCATGATGCCACCGAGATTATAACCGGAGATATGCCTACACCCATTAAGTACTTTAATGAGAATATACAGGGGGCCTTTAAGGAAGTAGAAAAAGCCGCTGCAGAAAATCTCTACTTAATGTTGCCTGATTATCTGAAGGAAAGCTATAAGGATATATTTTATCCTGCCAAGGAAGATGAATACTTGTGGAAGCTTGTAAAGGCTGCGGATAAGCTTTCTGCCCTAATAAAATGTATTGAGGAAGAAAAGGCGGGCAACTCTGAGTTTGTTCTTGCTAAGAACTCCATTCTTAGTCTTATTAAGGAGATGAATTTAAATGAAGTAGATATCTTTATGGAGGAGTTCTTACCTGCATATAGTAAGTCTTTGGATGAACTAAATTAAAGTAAGATATATTGTCTTAGGAATCCTTAGACTTTGCATAATATAAATTTGTTGCACCAGCAATATTATCTTCATACCATTTAGCTGCCGGTCCCTCAGTTTTATAAGCTTGTTCAAATAACCGGTATATATCCTTATATTTTACATCGCATTGTATTAAGGTTTTTAATTCAGAGGTTTGAATAGGTATTATTTTCATTCCTGGGATATATTCAGTACCGGAAGAATTATAGTATTCCATAAATCTACGGCCTCTAAAATCGGAAATAACATTTGTATTTAAGTATGTTGTTACAAATAAGCAATAGGCTTCTAAATTCGGATTATTTAAAATATATTCACCCAGATGTCTTGATACGGGCTCCATCTCCATTCTTCTTTGATTACCGGAGTCTGCCAGTGTAGCCTCTATTAAAAGTGTATGTTCAGGATACCACTGGGTTTTTTTATACTTCCAGACGATATCTGCTTGGCCTCCCCCTGCATGGGTCTTGGGTAATAAATCCGCTTCTAGTGAAAGCTTCATATAGTCTAAAACGTCACCTTCTCTATTACTGATAATATACCAGGCAATACCAAGAACATATTCAAATATGGTCGGAATATCAGCATTATCTGTTACAAGTCTTCTAATCTCATCATCATTTCTCTCTTCGAAATGGGTAAATAAAAGAAGCAAGGTACCCTTATTAAATTTCTCGTCAATTAATTTATTAAACCTTATATATCTGTCATCTTTTATAGCTTCTTTTACTGAGGTAACATCAGTTATTTTTCTGCCAAGAAGCTGGCTGAGCTTTTGATAGAGCAAATCAATATCAATAGCTAAATGTGGATTAATTTCTTCTAAGGATACATTTTCTGTTAGGAGATTTGTTTCTTCAAAAGCAAAGTCAATAAGTTTATCGGAAACAATATCTATGTAGCATTTAGGCAGTACATCAAGTTTACAGATATTATCCTCAAAAAGAACAATATCTGTAAGTTTAAAATACCGTCTATTTAAATCAAAATAGTCCGATAAAGTTGCCTTTGCCTTAAACAAATGCATAAGCTTAAAAAATTCTTCATTGAATTCCTTTTCATCCCTAGATTGTAAGATCTTAACGGGGTTTAATACCCCTTTACCTTCCCTTACAATTACACTTCTGGCTAGACTGCTAAAGAAATATTTTCTCCAAGCACTGCCCACTTTATTGTTAGAAAGTTTTGTGGTAGCTTTATAGAATTCTAAAGTGGATTCTTCATTACCAAATACAATATCTTTTAGGCATGTATAGATCTTATAGTATGGTTTGTCATACTTAGCGCTTTTTCTGTTTATTCCGATTTTACAAATTAACTCCTCGGAAATCTCCTGGGTTTGCAGCAGTTCTAAGGCGTTTTTGTAATTATCCATATCCATAAGAACGGATATAATAATATCCTCATAATTAATTTTCTTATTTCTAGATGAGATTATTTTTTCAACTATTTTTTCTGTGGTTTCTTTGTCAACGCATAAAGGAAGTAAATAAGTAAACTCATCAAAGGTCAGATATTTTGTTTTGCTTATGACATATAGAAAAACTACAAAAGGCCTAACTTTTTTCCCGTCTACATCGTTGCAGGTTTTTAGCATTTGTTTAAAATAAAGATAACTGTCTTTGGGGATTTCCAATTCATTATCAGGATCAAAATTATTTGATTCAGATATAGAAAGAAGCTCAAGGCCTGCATTGGTGAGATTGCGTCCTTCATCAAGCAGACCGATATCTTTTAAGCCGGAAGTCTTTTCTCTGGCATCCTTATCAGGTCTGGGAGCATCACCCTTAACAAAATTCTTTTCCTTTAAAAAGGCATAATATTCTGCTTGGAATTTATTATTTCCGCTCCAGCTTTTGTCCCTATTGGCAGGCAGTCTTCTAAACTCCTTCATCAGAGCCAGCTGTCTTTCTATATTCATATTAAAATTGTCTGTTCGATAGCTTGTTGTGCCTATGGACCAGCAGTAACTTTTAAAACGAATGTCATTTACCATAAAGCTCTCCTTAATAATTAATAATTAAAACTTCTTTGGTGATGCTATCACGCTGTTTTGTGTGGTAATTGGAATTGGAGTAATTATAATTAAGTGGTATAACTTTGAACTTATCATTTTTAGCTACCCAGTCATACAATATATGATTCTTCTTTCCCTTACTCTCCAAAACATTAGATAGTGCAAAACGAATTCCCCTTTTATCAAGTTCTTCTAGGTAGGCCAATAGGTCATATTCGTCTTTTTCTGTCCATCCATCCTGCTCATTATAAGTGGCACAAGTAATAAGATATGGAGGGTCAACATAGAAAAAGCTCTTATCAGAATATCCATCCAATGGAATATTTCTAAAGTCGGTATTAATAAATTCATAATCTCCGCTTTTAATTCTATTTAAAAAAGCTTCAAGTTTCTCTTGCATTTTAGAATTAAAATCTCTTTTACCTACGGGGAGATTAAATTCTCCCTTTTTATTAAAACGTAATTGATTATTAAATGAATACACTATAAGAAGGTAGAGCATAAGATAGTANTCATCATCTTTTTTCATCCTACTNTTAAAATCGTCCCTTAACTTATTATAGCCTTTTTTATTATATGAACTTAATCCNGATGAACTGTCACAATTATAGTGCTTATATCCGTATTTACTTACAAGAGATAAGTTGTATTTTTCAATGTTTGTAAAGACAAAATCGAATATTTTTTCCTTGGTCAATTTTTTAAAGGTGTTTAATAATCCAATAAGATGTTCATTTGAATCATTAAATAGTACCTTATTACAAGCTAAGTTTATACCTACATTGCAGCCTCCGCAAAATAAATCTACTACCTTATCTACATCTTTGGGAAAATGGGGGAGTAGTTGGGGCAGCAATTTGAATTTACCTCCGGTATAATTAAGGGCTGATGGAATAATCTCTTTACCGGAGTCATAGCATTCGCATAAAAATAGTCTCTCTTGGTTTTCTTTTATATCTGATTTTCCTGTTGAGAAGGCTTTATATTTCTTAGAAAAAATTTTTACCTTTCCTTTCTTTTGTAAAATACGCATTATATCTTCATCACTTATTTTGGCGTTGGAACGTTCATTGCCCTTTTCAGCCATATTATTATAGGAGAGAAGTATATATCTTGCCCGTACAGATTCTATTAATTCCTCGAAAACTTCTGTAGCCTTTTGTGTACAATAGTCGCTCTTTAGTGAGCTTCTATCCATTTTTCTTGCCACACCGTATACTTCCGGCTTTTCCCAACGGGCGACATTTTCTAATAAATGATAAGCGTCACAGTATTGTCTGGAATTGTAAGGAGGGTCTATGTATACCAAATCGGCTTCTATTTCATTAATCAGTTGATTTGAATCCGTATTATAACAAATATTATTTTTATTTAAATTAGCTTTAGGCTTTGGTACCGCTAATTCCAGGTGTCTTTCAAATCTTGCCCCTTGTCTATAGGCGTCATAATGGCCACAGGTATTAGCAATCTTATCCATGGCATATAAAAGTGATGTTATAAGTAGGGCTCTTTCTCTGGAATTAATTTCACCCTGAATATATTTTCTTTCAATATCTTCTCTGATATATCCGATCTTTCTGCAATCTTCCAAAGAAAAATATGTATTGGCAAAATTAATACTCATATAATTGTCTTCTGTTACAGTTATACTATTGTATTCATTAATTATATTAATTACTTTTTCTTCGGAGTAGGGCCGGCTGTCAAACCATGCAAGATGACAGATATAATTACTATACATATTATCATTGGTTATTATTTTTTTATCAGTAAATGCAGAGGCCACAGAACCGGTACCGGCAAAAATATCAGCTACAGTATTTATATTGGTACATTCTTTTTTAACCACCTTGGTAATAAAGGGGAGGAGTTTGTATTTATTACCAAGGTACCTTCTGTTATTAATGGTAATAGTTTTATAATCAGGTTTCTTCTTACTGGCTTTCGATTCAGATTGATTTTTTTTAATATACTCAAACAGCTTATTATATACTTCCTCTGTCCATATAACTTTACCCTCATCATTAATATCAAAATCTATTACTTGTTTTTCTTTTAAGTAGTATAAATATGATCTGGAAATGTTCAATTTTTTCGCCATTTCAGTTGCCGTATAAGTCATATTAATCCTCTCCATCAATGCAACATTTTTCAAGTTCTATTAGACACATTTATTAATAATTATAGCATATTAAGCTTTTATTACAACTAAAACATCTGTTAATTTAATAATAAAATGGATGCTAAATTTACTTTTATGTCAAGTAAATTTAGCATCCATTTTTAGAACGTAGTTTCGAATGTTTTCTTGTTAAAGGTTGCAAGGTGGCAAAGCCACCAGCGTTAAAGTCTTTGTCTTACTCCCATTCTATTGTCGCAAGGTGGCAAAGCCACCAGCGTTAAAGTCTTTGTCTTACTCCCATTCTATTGTCGCTGGTGGCTTGCC
>JGI24713J26584_10000013_pt1 | contig 96685 bp, 79 predicted proteins | sample BioPla4DNA1_FD_26584 | JGI IMG/M metagenome (IMG submission 26584) | reverse complement strand
AATAATAGAAAGGTGTAAATATTGAATTGACATGGTTGATTCGATGTGATACACTGAGCATAATTATTTTTTAGGAGGATTGTTTTAAGTGGAAAAAGGGAAAGTCAAATGGTTTAATGCTACTAAAGGCTTCGGCTTTATCGAGCGGGAAGACGGCAGTGACATTTTTGTTCACTACACCGCTATTAACGCTGAAGGCTTCAGGACATTGACAGAAGGACAGGAAGTCAGCTTTGATGTTGTAAAAGGCGACAAAGGATTGCAAGCTTCCAATGTTCAAGTGGTTTAAATAAATTTTGTTTGAGCCAACACTACCCCGGTGATAATCACCGGGGTATTTCATTCAATGGATGGAGGAATATATATGGATTATGTTGTCAGAGGAATTGCAGGAAAAGGCAGCGTGCGCTTGTTCGCTGCCAGAACAACTGACTTGGTAGCCAAGGCTGCCCGGCTTCATAATCTGTATCCGGTAGCAGCGGCTGCCCTGGGACGTGTGATGACAGCTGCCGGCATGATGGCGGTGGACATGAAAAACAGCAGCGATGTACTTTCCATCATAATCAAAGGTTCCGGCAAATTGGGCAGCATTGTCAGCGTGGCCAAGGCCGATGGCGCCATAAAGGGATATGTGGATAACCCTCAGGTAGATCTGCCGCTGAATAATCTGGGAAAGCTGGATGTGGGCACAGCAGTAGGCCGTGAGGGAAAAGTTACCGTTATTAAGGATTTGGGCTTAAAGGAGCCTTATATAGGCCAGATCGACCTGGTTTCAGGAGAAATAGGGGAGGACATTGCCAACTATTTTTGGGTTTCCGAACAGCAGCCTTCAGCGGTGGCAGTGGGCGTGCTGGTTAATCCCGACATGACTGTAAAGGCAGCGGGAGGTTATATAATCCAGCCCTTGCCTGATGCTGATGAAGAGATCATATCCAGCATAGAAAGAAAATTAAAGGAATTGCCTGCCATATCTTCCTTGATTGATGAAGGACATTCTCCGGAGCAGATACTGGAATTATTGCTGGGAGAATTTGAGGTAAAGCTTTTAGGCAAAACCCCGCTGAAATTTGAATGTGACTGCAACCGTGAAAGACTGGAGCGGGTGATACTTGGCATGGGCAAAGAAGAATTGCAGGATATAATAGAAACTGAGGGGAAGGCGGAATTGGTCTGCCACTACTGCAACACTAAATATCACTTTAATAAGGAAGAACTGGAGGCCTTGCTGAAACAGGCTTAAGCTGCCGTTCCTTTTGGTTGCAGCTGAATGCTGGGGTGTGGTATAATGCAGGTAAAGCAGGAGCCTGGAGGATAAAATGGCTAAGGAATTATTCGCCGGCCGGTTGAGGAAGGTAGTTCCCTTTGAGCGGGACGGTTCCTTTTTCTACCGTAAGGCTAGAAAACATATAGAGAACAACAATTATATACATGCATTGAATTATTACCGGAAAGCAGTAGAAAAAGACCCTGATAATTTGGAATACTCTTTGGACTTGGCAGAAGTTTTTTCAGAAATGGGTTACTATCACGAATCCAATCTGATTCTTTTCTCCATTCTTCAAAAGGATCCTTCCCGAGTCAGCTGTTATTTCTCTATTGGCTGTAACTTTTTGGGATTACAGGAATATGAAAAGGCGGATTACAGCCTGGAAAAATATCTGGAACTGGACGAGCACGGTTACTACTATGATGAAGCCCGCAGCCTTCTTGAGGCATTGCACAGCCACGAATTCTACCTGGATTTTTTCAATGATATTGATCCGGACAGGAACAAAAGCATGGAGTTGGCAACAAAAGGGAAGGAACTTCTGGATAAAGGTGAATATAAACTTGCCGTTCGTGAGCTGGAGAAAGCTGCTAGAAAGGATCCCAGCTTAATTTTTGCCAGAAATAACTTGGCTCTGGCATACTTTTGCATAGATGATCTGGACAGAGCAATTGAAGTCAGCCTTGATATATTGGCTGATTATCCGTTCAACGTGCATGCCAACTGCAATCTCGCCCTTTTCCTTTATGAAAAGGGTGACATAGAGGGCAGCAATTACTATATGGAAACCGTGTTAAACCAGAATACAGACGACCCGGAAGAGATGTACAAGATAGCAGTTACCCTGTGCGAAATGGGTGAGCACCGGAAAGTAAATCAGTTGCTGAAAAAACTGCTGCAATACAAGCCCTATGACATTAATGTTTTGCATTATATGGCCGTGTCCTGTTTTAATCTGAAGAAGTTTAAAACTGCTTTCAAATACTGGGATAAGGTGGAAAAAATCAATCCCAACAATACCATCAGCAGTTACTATAAGCATTATGTAAAAAGCGTCATGAACAATGACAGGGAGTTTTCCGAGCTGCCCTATCATTTTCAGGTGCCTTATGATGAAATTGTCCGCAGGATCAAAACCATACATGATTTGTTAAAGCTGCCCGGCACTGATTTAAAGGATCAATGGCAGAACGGGAATGACCTGGAAGCTTTATTGAACTGGGGCCTTAACCTAAATGATAAGATGATCAAGAAAGCCATTCTCAATGTGGTTGCTTCTTTCAGGGATGAAAGGGCAGAACAGTTCTTGCGGGCATATGTGCTCAGAAAATCCGAAGAAGGCGACCTGATACAGGAAGCCCTTTCCCTGCTTAAGGACATGGATGCCGAGGAACCTTACCTGGCATATATTGACAACAGCATAGTAGAGGTAAAGGTGAATTTTGATGATTCAGCCGCCAATGATGAGGATACATTGGCACGGATACCTGAGATGGTTGTCGAACGGTTAAAATCCTCCTATCTGTTTGATTGCGAGGACGATATACATGATATATGGAACCTGGTTGTTTCCCACTGGGAAACAGCCGGCATGCCCCGAATCAGAAAACCTGAGGGATGGGCTGCAGCCCTGGAACTTTTCTACCGTAAAATGGAAAAACTGCCTGTCAACAAAACTAAGCTGGCTGCTTCCTGGCATGTGTCCTACGCTACCATGATGAATAACTTTAATTCTATAAGCCGCTTGGTTGAAAAATTCTGGGAGCAGATGGATTTATAAAGGAGCGGGTTTTATGAAATGTTTTGTGGAAGTTCTCAGCATTGACAACGAAATTGCTGTGGTAAAAATGGAGGAAAAAACCTGGAGCCTTCCGCTTGATCTTCTCCCTGGCCAGAGCAGACCCGGCGATATTATCCAAATTGAGACAGGTTTCTGTCCATTCAGAACATTGGCAAACATAGATTAGCATAAATTGCCCCATTCCTTAATAGATACCTATTAGGCCTGTATATTTCATGGGAGGGGCAAATGAAAAGTAATAGAAGTTTAATTTATGACGGTTTTCGAATCGCCATGGCCTATGTCGGCACTGTGGTAGGAGCCGGCTTTGCAACCGGGCAGGAGATAATCCAGTTTTTTACCTGTTATGGCTATTCTTCTTTTTGGGCGATTCTGATTTCCGTCATTTTGTTTATTGCGGCAGGCAGAAAGATTATGCATTTCGGCAGGAAACTCAACGCCCGCTCCTATGGAAGCTTGACGGAATATTTATTTGGCAATGCTGCACCCTTTGTAAATATATATCTGGGGCTTACCTTTGTTTTTATCTGCGGTGCCATGTTTGCAGGTGCCGGCGCTCTGTTTAAGGAACAATTGAGCATTCCTTACGCGGCAGGTGCTTTGATTACTGGTCTTCTGACACTGCTGGTCACCTTGTATGGCCTGAGGGGAATACTGGCAGTCAATTCCGTTATTGTACCCTGCCTTATAGCATTCAGTGTATTTGTTTTTATTTATGTATTTGGTGAAAGATGTCAGCCTGCTGTAATCAGCAGGGATTATGCCCCAAATGTTCTGGCTTTGCTTAAAACCGGCATAAGCTATGCTTCTTTTAATTTAGTTTTGTCCATAGGTGTTTTGGCCCCCATGGGGGCGGAAATACGCGATGAAAGATCTTTAACCCTGGGTAGTTTTTTGGGGGGAGGGCTTCTGGGGCTGTTACTGGCTATGGGCAACTATACGCTGATTTGCAAAGCTCCTGAAGTTTTTTACAGCGAGGTTCCCCAGATGTTAATAGTCAGCCAAATTGGAGGCGCCTTTGTATATCTATATATGCTGGTGGTATGGGCGGAAATATTTACAACAGCCATAGGCAATTTGTTTGCAATACATACAATTATCAGGGAAAACTACAGGATATCGTCATGTTTTCCGGCAGTTGCAGCAACTGCCGCCGGCCTTATTATTTGCTTAATGGGTTTTTCCAATATTGTTTCATGGTTTTATCCCGTATTGGGGATGATAGGATTTGTATTATCAGCAATTATTCTGGTTATAAATGCTTAGATGTATTTGGAAGGGAAGAGTGTGACAATGAAGGAAATAGTATTTGCTGGAGGATGTTTTTGGGGGGTGGAGGAATACTTTTCACGTATACCCGGTGTGGTGGAAACCCGGGTGGGTTATGCTAACGGGCACACAGCAGACCCCACTTATGAAGAGGTGTGTACAGGCCGTACAGGCCATGCAGAGAGCTGCCTGGTACAATATGATGAAAATATAATCTCCCTTGAGGAGTTATTGAAAAAATACTGGTTGATAGTTGACCCTACAATAAAGGACAGGCAGGGGCCTGATATCGGCAATCAGTACCGTACTGGCATTTATTATCTGGATGAGGCAGATCTGCCTGCAATCAAAGAATCTGTTAATAACGAGCAGAAAAAATACGGTAAGCCCATCGTAACCGAAATTAAGCCCCTGGACTGCTTTTATCCTGCAGAAGAGTATCATCAGAAGTATTTGAAGAAGAACCCTGATGGATATTGCCATATAGACTTGAGCAAATTCTAAAGGATGCAGTTATTCTGCAGGAACCGTTTCGGCCTCTGTGATGCGGGGCATGTAATATATGCCAAGAAACACATAGGCAATTGCCAGCCCCCAATATATAAAGAAGAGAAATCCGCCAAGGGGTGAGCCCAGCAGGGTATGAACCAGTTTCAGCAGTGTGGGAAGGGTGGAAGCATAGATTGCCACATTCCATTGGTTCAGGAATGTGAGCTTCTGCCTGAAGAGGGCAGTGGCAATCTTGGCTGCCAAAGACAGAATCAAAATGCCGAATAATTTGCCGGCAAAAGCAAATATGAATCCAATGGCAAATACAATATATATTAGCATCTTAAGTGCAGGCAGGAACTGGATGATCTGATCTTTGCTTATTTCCAGCGGTGCCAGCATGGATAAAGGCGTGATTTCGGTTTTGCCCATCTGCACCACTATCAGCTCGTTCTCTGTTATCAGGATGCCGTTCGGTGTATTTTTTATGTCATCCAATGATGTCTGGCCGGTGGTGTCTATTATAAAAGTAAAGCCTTCTTCTTCAATCCGGAAAGGCATTTCACCCGCAAAATAGAATTTGCCGTTGGACAAGCTGAAATCAGGCACATTTTCTGCCAGATTCCCCTGCAGCAGGCCGATTCCATGGTTCAATTGTGCGCCGTTATAAATGCTGCTGATCAGATAAACCAGCAGAAACAGCAAAAAGATATAAAGAAAACTTCTGCTGCCTCTGGTACGGGAAAAGGAATGGTAGGCGCGAAAATTCCATATACTGTTTCCAAACTGCTCTATTAAGTTCATAATTATACCCCCGCTTTTACAGTTGTTTTCCATAATTTAGTATATACCTTCCTGGCAGCATAGTTCAAGGCAGCGAGTAATGTTTTTTCAGCATGGCAATTAACTGTTCGGTATCATTTCGTGCGGGATCCTCCAGAACCCACCGGTATGCCAGGTTTAATGCTTCGCCTATGATTCTTGGATCTTTAAGACCTATTCCTGCCTGCTTTATGTGGTTTCCGTCAACAGCCAGCTGGTGAAAAAACACTGGGTCATTCCGCCTTATAACCTCTTCCATCAGGCTTGCAGCCTGCCTGGCCCGCTCGCAAGCCGAAGGGTTCTTATTCAATTGACATATGGCTTCATACCATTTTATGCACTGCCTGGCATATGCAGTTCCCATGCTGCCCAGCAATTCCCGGATGGAATAAAGGCTTATGTCCATGCTTGCCAACCTGGAACAGCCGGCCAGCAGTTTTAAAGTATTGTGCACGGTTTTCTTGTCGTATCTCAGCTGGGTCAAACGATTTTTGATAAAGTTCAGTCTGTCCGCGTTTGCAAAATCTTCCGGATATAAGATGGAAAACAGGGCGGATAATCTATATGCAGGTTCAGGTTCCATGCTTCTTATAATTCTGCAGCTTTCAGCCTTAAGATTTATTGTATCTGTTCCAAGCAATTGAGGCAGAACACTGGTTTCCTGAAGCAGCAGCAGGCCGTCGTCGGGTCTTTGGGAGAGCAGCAGACGGTCAAACTCGGATCTGATCCGCTCGGCAGATACATTTCTGATCATGCTGCTGCAATTTTTCATGGCGCTCTCTGTGTCTCTTTCAATTTCAAATCCCAATTGAGCAGCCAGCCGGACTCCCCGCATAATTCGAAGGGGATCTTCAGTGAACCGCTCAAAAGGATTGCCGACGGTACGTATAATACGGTTTTGCAGATCTTTCCTGCCTCCAAAGGGATCAACAAAGCTGCTGGAGATGAAAGGATTATAGGCCATTGCATTTACGGTAAAATCTCTGCGGGAAAGATCCTGGTGTATGTCTGTTACAAAAGTCACCTTATCCGGATGCCTGCTGTCGCTGTATCCCGATTCCCTACGGAATGTGGTAATCTCTATGACAGTTCCGGCGATTTCCACCGTTATTGTACCGAAGCGTTTCCCGCTGGGCCAGGTTTTCTCATCTGAAAATATTTTTTCAACCTGGCCGGGCAGAAATGAAGTTGCAATATCATAGTCAGACACAGGCAGTCCCAGCAGCCAATCCCGCAATGCTCCGCCCACCAGGAAAGCCTGGCCTCCGGCATCCATTATCTTTTTCATAGCTTTTTCCACAGCATAAGGCAGCTTCATATTTAACACCTTAATCATAGTTTGGTTCATGGTCCAATTCATACAGATTTACCAACTTGCTCCCGGGATAATAATGAGCAAGTATTTCCTGCCAGTTTTTGCCCATCAGGGTTAAACCATAGGTGCCGTATTGGCTCATTCCCACTCCATGGCCGTATCCTCCGCCGTATATATATATTTCTTCTATATTTCCATCCTTATCCCTGCTGAAATCTATATATGCAAAAGCACTGGGCAGAAGAGGAAAATTCTCTCTGGTTGAACCGTCGCTGCAATTAAGAATTACAGGATATCCATCCAAAAGATTTACGGGTTCCAAAGCCTGCCTTATATTATACTCCTTCAGGATTTTAAATACACCATGGGTAGTAGTTATGTCCAGTTCCATAATATTGCCGCCTTCGCCCCTGCGCAGCACCTCCACATTCAGCAGGCTGCCGATCTCATCCGGGATTTCTTTGCTTATGTAGGAATCATCGGCAGTTTTTGTCAGAATAAACTGTGGCTGTTGCTTATAAATCTCAGGCAGATTGCGGGATAAAACGGCTTCTGCTTGCTGCCGGCTCATTTTGACATTCCAGCGGAAGAAAGGCGAAAACCTATCATAACCGGGCATGTCGGCCTGGTTCAAAAATGCTCTGAAGTTCTCCTCTTTATACAAATCCGGCATATTGCCCGGATATTGCGGATTAGCTGTAAGATAGGGAATTTTATCTGAAGGAAACTGGTTATTCTCATTGCTCCAAACTTCATGGAAATTGGCAGTGTAGCCGCAGGAAGTTGAGAAAAAACGGGTATCGACAATCTGATCTTCATATACAGGAACAATTCCGGCAGTATCATTAACAGCATGGGTTGATATATCCTGTTCGCTTATATTGTTATACACCTGGCTGGAGGTGCTGTCATCCAAGTGAGCTCCGTAGGCACGGTATTTGGATGCCAGTATAGCCCTTGCAGCATATGCCCTTGCGGCAACTGCCTGTACTTTAAGGGCCTCCAGCCCGAAACGTACAGGCATTTCGCTGGGTACAACAGAATAAAGGTATTCTTCCAGGCCTATTTCATTAACCAAGGTCAGCATATCCTTGCTTCTGGCAACTTCCAAAACACCTTTATATGGGGTTCCTTTTGCTTGATCTGACTGGTTTCTGTAAATTGTTTTTACATACAAGGGTGATTTGCCCTTGCTTTTGATATGCCAACGGAACATGGAAACAGATATCAATTCTCCATTTTTCCACACTTCAATTCCGTGCTCAGAAGGCCGGAACCCGGCTGTTTCATTTTTCTCAAAGGTAATTTGTATTCTATTTGGGATTGAGTATACTTCAAATCCATCCTGACAGGCAATTTCCAGGCTGGGATGCAGAATGTCAGTAAAATTGCTGTTATTCAAAAGCACCCGTATAGTATCAAACTGAATAAACGGCCCGTGTAAAACGGCCATTCGCCCCTTTTGATCATGGGTTCGGTAGAGAACAGCATTAACCGCTCCAGCCGGAATACCTCGGCCGCCTTTAAAAATAAAGCTGTCTTTATCCTTATAATAGACGGGAAAGTCGCCTTCGATGGAGAAGAATCCCAGCTTCTCATCTTCCAGCTCAGTATCTGTAAGAGACAATACTTTAGTAAGTTTTACAGGCTGCAAGGGATTAAATTGTGCCAGCATGCCGTCCAATGTGATAAATTGGACAGGTTCCCCGACTTGTATCTTTGCTTCAGGCGGAGCAGAGATTTCCAAGCTCTTTTCTCCGACAAGAAGGTGCCAGATCTTTTCTCTTTTTTCATCTTCATGCAATTTTATGGGGATTCCATGAGTATAATAGCCCACATCGGGCAGCCTTGAAATCTTCCATTGCCGGTCCAGCTTTACCATGTTCATACTAAATGGAACACGGCCTGCAGGAAAGCGGGCGGACATCCAAACCTTGCACCTGTTTTTTTCCATGAATTGAATTCTCTCTATATCATAATGCGTTATTTTCAGCCGCTTTAACAAAGTCGGAAAAGAATGCTGCCCCAGAGATTCCACCAAATATTTGCTGTAATCTTCTGATTCTGCAACAGCCTTTAAAAAATCATTTACCATTTTTTCCTGGGGCAGATGTAGGAGATGCACCGAAAGCCAGACTGCCCCAACTGCAATGAGCAATATAATTATCAGAATAAACAATACCTTGGATTTCATGGGCTGACCCTGCCTTCTTACTTAAGTATATGAGAGAAAATTTAATTAGTATATGGTGAATAAGCTTCAATCATGTTACAATGTTTTTATAAGCTTTCAGTTTCTGAAGAGCGCATATCTGAATTCTAGGGGGATAAATCATGTCTTGCAAAAGAAAAAGCAAAAAAGCTCTTGCTTCGGCAATTATATTCTTATTAAGCATTATATTCATAAGCACCCCGGTTTTGGCTGACGAGGAAGAACCTTATTCCATTACCGGCTATGCTTCAGAGGTTGTTTTAAACCCCGATGGTTCCGTTTATTTTGATGAAACGATAACTTATAAGCTGATGCAGGAGTCGGTTGAAATAATAAAACCCATTCCCTTGGCTAACAGCTCAAAGGCGGAGAATATGGAGGTTTTCCTTCAACACCCGGATGCAGATTCAGAGGAGCCTGAAACAGACCCTAAACTTGAGGCGTTGCAAAACTATACATTTGAGCTTGCCGAGGAAGAAGAGGATATATACCATATTACCATACCTTATGAAGCTGGAAAACATGAAGAAGTCACCTTTGTTTACCGGTATAAAATGATGGATACAGTATTTTTATATAAGGATACGGCTGTATTTTTCTGGCGGTATATGATGCCAAATGAAGTGAAAAATGTTCAAAACATAGACATACAGGTTTCACTGCCTGAAGCTGTATCTTTGGATGATTGGAGCGGTTATGTCAGGGGAGCGGTTTACGCGGAAAAGGAGCTGCTTGAAGATGGCAAATTTAAGTTAACCGTTGAGGAGCTGCTTGAAGATGAATTCTTGGAGTCTGTTTTGCTTCTTCCAACGTCCTTGTTCCCTGAAGGGAGAAAAGTGATTGATAATAATGCCAAAGAAGAGATTCTGGCTGAAATAGCCGAGTGGGAAGAACAGGCTTCCAGTGTGAGAAAAAAAGATGAATTAAGGTTTTACAGCGGTTCAGCTATAGGAATAATTGCCATGTTATTGTGCCTTGCAACAGGGCTGCTGAACAAGATGCAAGGAAAACAAGGAATTAACCGCTGGATTATCGGTGCCTCAATTATCAGTTTAGCAGCAGGAATTACTGCCTGGTTTATATTAAAAAATGCGTGGGCCGGCATACTTGCCATAGTAAGTGCATTGGCGCTGACAGGCTATGCAGGTTATGATTCTAATCTCTTATTCCGAAAAAACCAGCATAAAGCATGACAAACCAAAACTTTTCCGGCACAAGAGATTGTGCCGTTTTTTTCTTGTCCTCTATTGTTTACACCGAAGCAGTTTAAATATATAATAGATGAGTCGAATAAACTTCAGGAGGCGGGTGTGTTGAAAAGAACAGCTCTATTTCTTGCCATGCTTTTTTTATGCATCGCTTTATTCCCGTCTCATTTGGAGATGCCGGGCAGTGAACGGCATGCTTATTCTGCTGTACATTTCATAATTCCAGCCATATCAACTGAGTTCCAGAGTGGAACAGCTATGATTTCCACACAGGTAAGAAATGACTTTCAGCAGGCTGATAATAAATGGTTCAATATTTTGTTATACAGCAATGTATTGCTGCTTTGCAGCAGCATGCTTTTTTGGTTCTATAACAATGATAGGCTTGTACCAACAGTCCTGGCTTATTCCCCTGAAATTTCACTTCGCATTGGCGGGCATGCTCCTCCTGTAAGACTCTGATTGAAACTATACCTATATTTTCTATGATGGAAAGGAGCATACACTAAAAATGAAGAACAGAAAACCTGTCTTTTTTATTGTGTTGGCTGTAGCTGTTTTAATGGCATATACTGCTATGAATGGATTGGTCGTTCCTTTGGGGCGTGCCTTGGAGCTGGTAGTTCCGGGCACAGCTGATATCAGATATGGAATAGATATACGGGGCGGCGTAGACGCTGTATTCGAGCCGGTTGATCTGGACCGGAAGCCGTCAGAACAGGAGTTGGACTCTGCACGTGCTATAATAGAAACCCGCCTGGACAATTTAAATATTCTGGACCGTGATGTAACGGTGGACCAGCAGAACGGGTTTATAATAGTCCGATTCCCATGGCAATCCCATGAGGATGATTTTGATCCGGAAAAGGCCATTGCCGAACTGGGCGAAACTGCAATGCTTACCTTCCAAAATTCGGCAGGGGATGTTTTAGTCACAGGATCTCACGTAGTTGAAGCCAGCGTAGGCAATAATCCCCAGGATGGCAGCTATGTTGTACAGCTTGAATTTGATGAAGAGGGAACAGAGCTGTTCAGCGAAGCTACAAGGGAACTTGTTGGCCAGCCCATAAACATTTACATGGATGATACCTTAATACAATCGGCAATTGTTAAAAACCATATTCCCAACGGGAAAGCCTATATAGACGGAATGAGCGGCATAGAAGAAGCCAAGGCCTTGGCTGATAAAATAAATGCCGGCGCACTTCCTTTTTCTCTGACTACCCGAAACCACTCAACCATCAGTCCCTCTCTGGGCAGCGGTGCATTGAATACCATGGTTGTGGCTGGCGTAATAGCCTTTATTGTGATCTGTATTCTGTTGATAATTTACTATCGCCTGCCTGGTTTTGTGGCCTGTATCTCCCTTATAATCCAGGTTTCCGGGGTGTTATTGGCCCTATCTATTCCGCAGATTACCCTGACCCTGACCGGTATTGCCGGGATTATACTGTCCATCGGAATGGGTGTTGACGCCAATATCATTATATCCGAACGAATCAGTGAAGAAATTAAATCCGGCAAGAGCCTGGGGTATGCTATTTCTCTTGGTTTTAAGAATTCATTCAGTTCGGTCTTTGACGGAAATATCACCATGTTGCTGGTCGGTATTATAATGATGGCTTTAGGTTCCGGTTCCCTGTTATCTTTTGCTTACACCCTGATCATCGGAATTTTCTTCAACTTTGTAGCAGGCGTAACTGCATCCAGGCTGATGATATATTCACTCAGCCAGTTTGAATTCCTGAAAAAGCCCAAATTGTATACCTGCCTGTCTAAAAGAGTTACCATGGAAAAGTTCACCGATTTCTTTTCCAAACGCCGCATTTTTGCCGGAATCTCCCTGACTGTTATTTTGATAGGCATAGTGTTCAGTTTTGTTAATGGCGTGAACCTGGATATACAGTTCAAAGGCGGTTCTTTGCTTAAGTATAACTACACGGGAGAGATTAATCCGGACAGGGCAGCAAATCTTGTATCAGGCATTATTGACCGTGCGGTAAGCGCTCAGACCACTACCAGCCTGAACACTGACCAGAAACAACTGGTTATAAACATAGCCGGGGATTACGGCCTGGATATTAAAGATCAGCAAGCAATTGAACAGGCTCTCAATGAAGAATATCCGGATGCAGGCCTGGTTTTATCTGAATCCTCCATGGTTGAGCCCTTCTTTGGCAGAAGATTTCTTACAAACGGAATAAAGGCAATTTCCTTAGGAGCTGTAGCTATTTTGGTCTATGTATGGTTCCGTTTCAGAAGAATCGGAGGTCTGTCAGCCGGATTTATGGCCCTGCTGGCAATCTGCATAGACTTATTCGTTGTCTACACCACGTTTATACTGTTCAGGCTTCCTATAGGTGATTCTTTTGTTGCCGTTTTCCTGACTATTATAGGTTACTCCATCAACGATACAATTGTTATATACGACCGTATTCGTGAAAACTTCAAATTACACCGCAGGGAATCTGTTGAAACCATTACCAACTTATCTATTTCACAAACCCTGGGTCGTACCATAAATACCAGTGTAGCTGTATTTATAAGCGTTGCCTTGGTTTTTGCAACCGCAGCCATCAATGGAATAGAATCAGTGCAGACTTTTGCACTGCCCATGGCTANAGGTGTAGTAAGCGGATGTTATACATCTGTTTGCCTGACCGGGCCCCTTTGGGTTGCTTTGAAAAAAAGCAAGGAACAGATACAAGCATGACCTGAGCATGATGTAAAAATATACAGAACAGCAGCTATTGTTATAAAGCTGCTGTTTTCNTTAAATAAAAATAACCCGCTAACCTTAATGGTAAGCGGGATTGGTCGGGGTGACAGGATTTGAACCTGCGACCTTTTCGTCCCGAACGAAACGCGCTGCCAAACTGCGCTACACCCCGTCTGTGATGGAGCCAATAAGGGGACTCGAACCCCTGACCTGCAGTTTACGAGACTGCTGCTCTACCAACTGAGCTATATTGGCAACCGAATACGCTACAGTAAAGTATTATAGCATGGAAATCTCATTCTGTCACCATCAATTTTATACTAAAGCCAAAATGACCTTGTTAATCAATTGACTTACAGCTTTTTCATAGTTATAATTTAATCATTGTATATATTTGCATAAAAAGAGGCAATATTCAAGAAGTTTAGGAGGCCTGTTATGTCAGAGAAAGCATATAACCCATTTGAAAGCGCTCAGGAACAATTCGACAAAGCTGCGGAACTTCTTAACCTGGACAGCGGCATACGTGAGCTGTTGCGCCAGCCCATGAAGGAAATTCACTTCACCATACCGGTCAAAATGGATGACGGTTCTACCAAGGTTTTTAAAGCCTTCCGTATCAAGCATAATACTGCCCGGGGGCCCGCTAAGGGCGGAATCCGCTTCCATCCTGAAGAAACAGCTGATACGGTGAGAGCCCTTGCCATGTGGATGACATGGAAATGTGCGGTTGTTGACATTCCTTTAGGCGGAGGCAAAGGGGGAGTAATTTGTGATCCCCGTCAGCTCTCTCAGACCGAACAGGAAAGACTATGCCGGGGATATGTCAGGCAGCTGGCTGATCAGTTAGGGCCAAACATTGATGTGCCTGCCCCTGATGTTATGACCAATGCTCAGAATATGCTCTGGATGCTGGACGAATACGAGACAATCACCGGCGGCAGTTATCCCGGCATGATAACGGGTAAACCGGTGGGCATGGGAGGATCTCTGGGCCGTACCGAAGCAACTGGTTATGGGGTAATATATGTATTAAATTCCTACCTTAAGAAAACCGGCATACCCATTGAATCCACAACTGCCAGCATTCAAGGATTCGGCAATGTTGCAGAGCATGCAGCACGCCTGTACACAGAGCTGGGGGGAAGGGTAATTGCCGTATCCTGCTGGAACCAGGAAGATAACAGAAGTTATACTTTTAAAAAGGCAGCAGGCTGTGATATAGAAGAACTGGCTCAGATTAAGGACTCATTCGGAAGCATCGATAAGGAAAAAGCAGTTGAGCTGGGCTATGAGATTCTTCCAGGGGAAGATTGGATCCGGCAGGATGTTGATATCTTAATTCCAGCTGCACTTGAAAACCAAATTACTCCGGAACTGGTACAACAATTGTCCTCTAAAGTCAAGATTATCTGTGAAGCAGCAAACGGGCCTACTACACCTGACAGCGATCCACTTATCCGTGAGCGCGGCATTGCATTATTGCCCGATTTCCTTTGCAATGCAGGCGGAGTAACCTGCAGCTATTTTGAACAGGTGCAGTGCAACATGAATTATTTCTGGGACAAGGCGGAAGTACTCAATAAACTGGAGTACAAGATGACCAAAGCATTCCACGATGTTTACAGGCTTGCCGAAGAAAAAGGCCTGTATATGCGGGATGCTGCATATATAATTGCTGTCAAACGTGTGGCGGAAGCAGTGAGAATGCGCGGCTGGGCATAAAAAGCATACATAGGGGTGCCGCTTTGTGTGGCATCTCTTTTTTGCATATCAACAGATGAATTCGCTTTAGCTGAGGTTAAGCAGGTTCAGAATGAAGGAATTTGCCTTATATTAATAGAACTAATAACTGAAGCAGAATTTATTATGCTTCTCATTTATCGGATTGGAGGCTGGCTGATGAACTTACCAAATGCTCTTACCCTGTTTCGCTTTGTGCTGATAGGCATTTTCCCCTATTTATATTTTCTTGAAGGGCTGGAGAATAATAAGGTATGGGCATTTGCAGTTTTTATTTTGGCCGGCATAACCGATGTGCTGGACGGGTTCATTGCCAGACGCTTCAATCTGATTACCAAATGGGGAAAGCTTATGGATCCCCTGGCAGATAAACTGATGCTTATTACCGTTCTAATATGCCTGTTTATTGAAGAAGTAATTCCCCTGTGGGCTATTTTAATTATTGTTCTGAAAGAACTGCTGATGATATTGGGAGCAGCTTTTCTTTACAGGAATCGGAAAATAGTGGTACAGTCCAACATTTACGGCAAGCTGGCAACATTTTTATTCTATGTGGCTGTTACTGCACTGATATTCAAGCTTCCTTTTGCAAATTATATATTCGGAGTTGCTATATTCAGCACAATTTTAGCATTGGTCAAATATGCTGACCTGAACTTTAGAAAAGGGAATTAAGATTGACAAAAATCGTGTTTTGGATATTATATATTAGTAAAGAATATATACATAAAGGCGATGATAAAGAGGAGTACACGCCAGGCATCCTACAGAGAAGGAAGCCCGCCGGCTGAAAGGCTTCCCAGGAGTTAGCAGCGTGGAAGGTCGCTTTGGAGCCTTGCAGCTGAAATCAAGCAAATAGGCTGCAGCGGATGCTCCCGTTAAAGAGCAAAAAGCGCCGGCTGGATTTATGAAGAATCAGCCGGAATAAAGGTGGTACCGCGGAACAGCTTTCGCCCTTTTTGGGAAGAAAGCTTTTTTATTTTGAAAACAGTCATTATGAAAACGGAGGTTTATACATGAGCGATAATAACACCCTGGCAAAAACTTATGATCCGAAACAGGTAGAAGATCGCATTTACCGCCAATGGGAAGAAAAGGGCTATTTTCATGCCGAGGTAGATGAAAAAAAAGAACCTTTCTGCATCGTTATTCCACCCCCCAACATTACCGGCCAGCTCCACATGGGCCACGCCCTGGATAATACCTGGCAGGATATCATTATCCGCTGGAAAAGGATGCAGGGTTACTCTGCCCTATGGCTGCCGGGCACTGATCATGCCAGCATAGCAACTGAAGTTAAGATAGTTGAGAAACTGGCTGAAGAAGGGCTGACCAAGCAGGATCTTGGAAGAGAAAAATTTCTGGAAAGAGCCTGGGATTGGAAAAGACAGTATGGGGGCAGGATTGTAGATCAGCTTAAAAAGCTGGGTTCGTCCTGTGACTGGAAAAGAGAACGGTTTACTATGGACGAAGGATGCAGCAGGGCAGTAAATGAGGTATTTGTCCGCTTGTATGAGAAAGGCTTGATATACCGTGGCGACAGGATTATCAACTGGTGTCCGGATTGTAAAACTGCCCTGTCCGATGCAGAAGTGGAGTATGATGAAAAACAAGGATACTTCTGGCACATTGCCTACCCGGTAAAGGACAGCCATGAGAAAGTGATTCTGGCCACTACCAGGCCTGAAACCATGCTGGGGGATACGGCGGTTGCTGTTCATCCCGATGATGAAAGATACAAGCACCTGATTGGCAAGACGGTTATACTTCCACTGATGAATAGGGAGATTCCGATAATTGCAGATGAATATGTTGACCGCGAATTTGGCACAGGAGTAGTAAAAATTACCCCGGCTCATGACCCCAATGACTTTGAGGTAGGGCTCAGGCATAGGCTGCCCCTTATCCGGGTAATGAACGATGACGGCACCATGAATTCCAATGCAGGCAAGTATGAGTCAATGGACCGATATGAAGCCCGCAAGGCTATTGTGGAAGACTTGGAAAAGCAGGGCCTGCTTGTCAAGATTAAGGAACACAGGCATAATGTAGGGGAATGTTACCGCTGTTCCACTACTGTAGAACCAATTGTATCCAAACAATGGTTTGTTAAAATGAAGCCCTTGGCCAAACCGGCCATTGAAGCCGTTCGTTCAGGCCGGATACGCTTTATTCCGCGGCGGTTCGAAAAGATATACTTTAACTGGATGGAAAATATAAAAGACTGGTGCATATCCAGACAGTTATGGTGGGGCCACCGCATTCCAGCATATTATTGCGAGAAATGCGGAGAAACCATTGTAGCCAGAGAAAAGCCGGAGAAATGCAGCTGCGGCCATGATCAATTAAGACAGGATGAAGACGTGCTGGATACCTGGTTCAGTTCAGCCTTATGGCCTTTTTCTACCTTGGGCTGGCCTGATGAAACCGAGGATCTGAAGTATTTTTATCCCACAGATGTGCTCGTTACCGGTTACGATATTATCTTTTTCTGGGTAGCCCGCATGATCTTTTCCGGTATTGAACATATGAAGGACATACCCTTCAGGGATGTGTTAATCCATGGCATAGTGCGTGACGCCCAGGGCAGAAAGATGAGCAAGTCTTTGGGCAACGGCATTGATCCCCTGGAGGTAATTGACCAGTACGGGGCGGATTCTCTGCGCATGAGTCTGATTATAGGTAATTCGCCAGGCAACGACATGCGCTTCCACTATGAGAAGGTAACAGCCAGCCGCAATTTTGCCAATAAGCTTTGGAATGCTGCCCGCTTTATTCTAATGAACCTGGAAAATGTGCAGGGCGGGCTGTTGAAGCCTGCCGATCAGGAACTGGCCGACCGCTGGATTATCAGCAGGACCAACCGGTTGATCAGGGAAGTAACCGATAACCTGGATAAATATGAGCTGGGGCTTGCTGCACAGAAGATATATGACTTTACCTGGAGTGAATTTTGCGACTGGTATATTGAGCTGGCTAAGCCCAGATTGTATGGCAGCGATGATGAAACCAGAAACACAGCCTTATATACATTGGTTTATGTGCTTAAAGACATATTAAAACTGCTGCATCCTTTTATGCCCTTTATTACGGAAGAAATATGGCAGCATCTGCCCAATGATGAGGAAAGCATTATGATCTCATCCTGGCCGGAAGTTAATGAAGCAGAATTGGATGAAGATGCCGAGAGGGAAATGCAGGCNCTTATGGATGCTATCCGCGCTGTCAGGAATATCCGGGCTGAGAGGGGAGTTGCGCCTTCCCGAAAGGCTAAATTGATTTTGATAACAGATTCTGATAACATCAAACTGTTTCATAATACCAAGCTGTATTTTGAAAAACTGGCCAATGCTTCCGAAGTAATTATCCAAACCGGCAAAAGTGGTATTCCGGCCAATGCAGTATCGCTTGTAACTGATAAGGCACAGATTTTCATTCCTCTTGAAGATTTGATAGACTTTGAAAAGGAAATGGAGCGGCTGAACAAGGAAAAGGCACATTTGGAGAAAGAATTGGACAGGGTAAACAAAAAGTTGTCCAATGAAAGCTTTGTTAACAAAGCACCGGCCGCCGTGGTTCAGGAAGAACGGGACAAGCTGGAGAAATACCAGACAATGATGAATAAGGTTATGGAACAGATCAGAAATCTACAGGAAATGACAGACAGGAAAGGGCATGTATGAATTACGACGAGGCGCTGAAGTTTATACACGATACATCAAAATATGGTTCCAAACTGGGGCTGCAGAATATAACCGAATTATTAAAGCGATTGGGCAATCCTCATAAGTCCTTTCCATCGGTTCATGTGGCAGGCACCAATGGGAAGGGTTCCGTGAGTGCCATGACTGCCAGCATCCTGCACCAGGCAGGATATAAGACAGGGCTGTTTATATCTCCGTACCTGGAAAGATTTACAGAGAGAATTCAGGTGGATTTTAAGGAAATCCCCAAGGAAGCGCTGGCTGAGCTTATAGGGCGGATAAAGTATGAAATAGATGGGATGGTTGAAGACGGATTCAACCATCCCACCGAATTTGAGCTGGTTACTGCCCTGGGCTTTCTTTGGTTTGCCAGGCAAGAGGTCGACATTGCAGTAATTGAGGTAGGCCTGGGCGGCAGGCTGGACGCCACAAATGTAATTACGCCCGTAGTATCAATCATAACATCAATCAGCTTTGATCATACCAGAATACTTGGAAACAGCCTTTCGGAAATTGCCTATGAGAAGGGCGGAATCATTAAGCCTGGTGTGCCGCTTGTGTCCTATCCGCAGCCGCCGGAGGCAGAGAAGGTGCTTAAGGGCCTTGCTGAAGAGCGGGGATGCCCTTATTATTTTGTTGCAGCTGAACAAGTGATAGAAAAAAATGCTTCCTTTAATGAGCAGCATTTTGATTTTGCCTGGAAAGATAAAAGATTTACTGATCTTATAATCCGCCTGCCTGGCAGGCACCAGCAATTGAATGCGGCATGTGCGTTGTCGGGCATTATGATTCTGAAAGAATCTGGCTTTGACATTCCGGACCAGGCTGTTTACGCAGGCCTGGAGAAAGCCCGCTGGCCGGGGCGTCTGGAAAAGGTTATGGATAAACCTTTTATATTGCTGGATGGTGCCCACAACCCGGCAGGCGCTGCAGCACTGGCAGAAACCGTAAAGCAGTATTTTTATGGTAAAAAGGTCCATTTGATTTTAGGCATATTACAAGACAAGGATGCGGAAACGGTAGCTAAAATCCTGTGTTCTANTGCCGACAGCGTATCGGTTACCAGATCCAGCAGTCCCAGGTCCATTCTGCCTGATGAGCTGGCAGCCGTAGCCGGAAAGTATCATGCAGATGTCAGAATCTGCGATACTTTGGAGAAAGCTATTTCCTATGGCCTGGAATGGGCACGGGATGATATGAAAGACGAAAAACACAGAAACGGCAAAATGTTAGTAATAAGCGGCTCTTTATACCTGATTGGAGAAGCCAGGCAAATCATAAGAAGAATTAACAAAGAACAAAAAATGGAATCCTAAATAAGGGATTCCATTACTTTTTTATACACTTCCGGTGCATTGGTTTTCCAATTGGAACAGATAGTTTTGGCCTGTTTGGCATTGATTACATTGAGCTTCAATTCCATTAGAACCATATCGCCTTCCATTACCCGAAGCGTCACTTCATATTCGTTGTTATCCAGCCGCTTATAACCAGCAGTAAGCTGGCTTTCATTCCGTAGCCGGTCCCGGTTTTCGTGTGCATACTTAAGGATATCCTGACGGACATGATAATCGATCCGGCTTTGGAAGAAATCCAAAGCTTCCCGTCCCTTATCAGTCAGGGTATAATAGCTGAACTGCCTGCCTTCCATATAAGCCAGATGCTGAGTTTCCACAAGCTCTGCCAAAAGCTGCTGCAGATCAAAGTAGTTCAGAAAAAAGGTTTTAATAAAAAATTCAGTTATCTGTTCATTTGTAAGCGGAATATCCAGCGCCCGGACAAAAAAAAGCACGGAAAGCTTATGGCCCGCCAGTTCTGTTAATTTCATCAACTTCACCTTATGTAATAAGATATGTCTGATTATACCATAAAGTGTATGCAGCTGCATCAAAAAAGGCTGAATAAATCAGCCTGTCTATCGGTTGCCTTTTGCCAAATTGTCTTCCGCCATTGAAATCAGGCGCCTTACCATGGTGCCGCCGACTCTGCCNCAATCTGCGCTTGTCAGATCACCCCAATAATCTTCCGAACCTTGTTGTACAGGTAAATTAAGCTCTCTGGCAATTTCATACTTCATGTCATCCAGAGCTTTATGTGCGCCCTTAACCAACTGGCGGTTTTTTCCGGTGTTTCTACTGCCTGCAGCCATATGCCTTGTCTCCTTTCCTTAGAGATATATATGCATTATTAATTTGGCTGAAGCAGTAAAGGTTTATACCATGGATATACTGGAATTAAACGATGAAACTTTCAATTTCTTTCAACAAGTCATCGCAATCATCGCTGTAAATTTCCATTGTTATGGGCTTGCTCAAATCCAAACTGAAAATTCCCAGAATAGACTTGGCATCTACAACATGGCGGCCTGAACGAAGGTCGATTTCGTATGGATACCTATTGACAATGTTTACAAATTGTTTGACATTTTCCGCAAGTGAAAGCTTTATATTTACAGTTTTCATATAAATCCCTCCCAAATACATTTCTTGATATTAAGTATATCATTACCAAGGAATTGGTATCAACTCCATTGCTGTTTTTATTTTTTGTAATCCGGGAAATACTATACAGGATATTGTAATTGAACAGGAGGCAGAAATTGAAAATCGGAATTCCCAGAGCCTTGCTTTATTCCATATATCTTCCATTGTGGAAGACCTTTCTTGAATCATTGGGACACCAGATTGTCATGTCCAGTCATACAGATAAAAAAATACTGGACAATGGAGTTAAATTCTGTGTAGACGATGCCTGTCTGCCGATAAAGATTTTTCATGGACATGTAATGGATCTGGCACATAAGACAGATGCTGTTTTAGTTCCACGCCTTGTCAGCATACATCCGGAAGAATATATATGTCCCAAATTTATCGGTCTGCCTGAGATGATAAAGCACTCAGTACCAGGCAGTCCAAGTCTGCTGGTTATGGATTATAATGCCCGCTCCGGAACGGAAAAAGCTTATCATGGAATGAAGACTTTGGGCAGGGAACTCGGTGCATCGGAAAAGCTAATAAAAAGGGCTTTAAGCGAAGCGCGGATACGGCAGGCTGAGCATGAAAGAAGGATGGAGAGAGAGAAAGGGCTTAATCCGGCTCATGCACTGGATGGAAAAGGCATGGAAGGTATAATCAGGTTAGAGCAGGGCACAATTGGGCTCATAGGTCATCCTTACCTTGTATATGATCAGTTTATCAATATGGATATATGCAATAAGCTGGCTGCAAGGGGGTATGGCACAGTATTCCCGGAAAATATACCCATGGCGGATATTGAAGCAGCATGTAAGCGATATCCGAAAAAGATGTTTTGGAGCTATGGAAAGCGTTTGCTGGGCGCAGGCCTGACGATGATGGGTGACAGGCAAGTGGACGGCTTGATTCTGCTTACCAGCTTTGGCTGCGGAATAGATTCTTTTGTGGACGAGTTGCTTGTAATAGCGAACCGGAGAAAGTACAAGCTGCCTCTTACCATTATTACCTTGGATGAGCATACGGGCCAGGCAGGCTTCAACACCAGGTTGGAGGCATTTATTGACATGATTGAATGGAGGCGCAGATATGACAATTACATTCCCGCACATGGGCTGGCTGTATATACCGGTAAAGGCACTTTTCGATGATTTAAATGTTCCAATTGTGGTTCCCCCTCCGATCAACAACAAAACGCTGGAAATAGGAACCCTTCTGGCCCCGGAAATGGCATGCCTGCCTATGAAAATCAACCTGGGCAACTATGTGCAAAGCATAGAGAATGGCGCGGATACCATAGTGCTGACAGGCAGCTGCGGTCCTTGCCGGTTTGGTTACTACGGTGTGGTGGAACAGGAAATTCTGCGGGATCAGGGCTATGATGTGGATATTATAATATTGGATGCTCCCGGCCGCGATCCGCGGGAATTTGTTAACAGGATCAGCAGAATCACAGGCAGAAGTCCTTTGTTTAAGGGTCTGAAGGCATTTTTCCAGGCGTCGAAAATAATAGAGGAGATGGATAAACTGCAGCAAGTATTTTTGAGAAAAAGACCAAGGGAACTGGCAAAAGGGGAAACAGACCGGATACAAACCAGATTTGAAAAAGAAGTTTTAAAATGCAAAGGAAGCAGGGAAATCCTGGCGCTGATAGAAAAGTACCGGCATAAAGCGGAGACAATACAGGAAAGACCGGATACAACCCCCCTCCGGATAGGCCTGGTTGGTGAAATATATACCCTGATCGAACCCTATGTCAATCTTAATGTTGAAAAGAAGCTGGGCAGCCTGGGTGTGGAGGTGCATAGAGGCATAACTATCAGAGACTGGGTAAAGACCCATTTATCATTGGATTTAAAATATAAAAAGGAGAGAAAAGAGAAGCTGGATAAGGGTGCAGGATACCTGAATTTATGCATTGGAGGCCATGCATGGGAAACCATAGCCAGCGCTGTTCACTATGCTGATATGGGATTGGACGGGGTTATCCAGATCCTGCCCTTCGGATGCATGCCTGAAATTGTGGCGGAGAGCATTATTCCAACCATTTCAAAGGATTTGGATATACCGGCCATGACACTTACGGTGGATGAACTTACCGGAGAAGCGGGCTATCAGACAAGACTGGAAGCATTTGTAGATTTGTTATCCCGGAGAAAGGAAATTATATATGAGCAAGCTTGAATTGTATCTTGGTTTGGATGTAGGCTCTGTAAGCATTAACCTGGTTTTATTGAACAAGGATTATAGAGTTTTGGAAAAGCTTTATTTGCGGACCCAGGGAAAGCCTATAGAAGTGTTGAAAGAAGGACTGGAGAAATTGTATGAGTCCATGCCTGCCGGAAGCAATGTTTCCGGAGCAGGGGTTACAGGCAGCGGCCGTGAGCTGGCTGCCGCCATGGTAAATGCCGATGTGGTAAAAAACGAAATAACAGCTCACGGCATGGCAGTACTCCAATACATTCCAGATGCCCAAACCATTTTGGAAATAGGGGGGCAGGATTCCAAAATTATATTGCTCCGTAATGGAGTAGTGGCGGACTTTGCAATGAATACCGTATGTGCAGCCGGAACCGGCTCTTTTCTTGACAGACAGGCTGCACGGCTTAATATACCTATTCAGGAATTTGGTTCCCTGGCGCTGAAATCCAAGTCGCCCACCAGGATTGCAGGACGATGCGCTGTATTTGCTGAATCCGATATGATTCATAAACAGCAGATGGGATGCAGGCGGGAAGATATAATNAAAGGGCTGTGTGAAGCTTTGGTACGCAATTATCTGAACAATGTAGGCAAGGGAAAGGAAATCCTTCCCCAGATTGTTTTTCAGGGCGGAGTTGCAGCCAATGAGGGCATAAAAAAATCCTTTGAAGAAGCATTAGGCCACCCGGTGATTGTACCGGAACATTATGATGTAATGGGAGCTCTCGGAGCAGCGATTCTGGCCCATAGAGAAATGATGAGGGGAGAAGCAACAAAATTCTGCGGATTCCATTCCATAAAAGGCAGCTTTGCCACCAATACCTTTTCCTGCAGCGGCTGTCCCAATCTATGCGAGATAGTTGAATTCTACCTGGACGGAAAAGTCAAGGCCAGATGGGGCGATCGCTGCGGAAACTGGTCCAGAAAGGAAAGTGTATAGCTTATGAGCAGAATATGCCCGGTTTGTAACGGCCTGTACAATAAACAGGTAATATGCAGCAATTGCGGTGCGCTTATGGACCAGGCGGGAAGGCCGGAAGAATACGTGGAGCCATATGCCCCTTATATGGAAAAAAACACTTTATTGCTTAATAATGCCTTAACTGCGGAAGATAGTTACTGTATTCATCTGTATGCATGCCCTGAATGCAAAAGGCTTGAAAGCAGTGCCGTGCATATTATTTCGGTATAGATTTAAAATATTCCAGTATTACAGGATGCATTTTGCCATTGGTGGCAAAAACGGAGCTCCTTTTTTTAAATGACAGAGACTCGTTGTCCATGGTTGTAACCATGCCTCCCGCCTCTTTTACGATGATGTATCCTGCAGCATAATCCCAGGGTGCCAGGCTCATTTCAAAAAAAGCATCGGTTCTGCCGGATGCAACATAGGCCATATCCAAAGCCGCCGACCCGCTGCGCCTTATATCCTGGCATTCCATAAACAACTTATGGGATATGCGGAAGAAAGCCTCAGAATCATCCTTATGATATGGGGAGGTTCCTATTGATACCAGGCAGTCGGCCAGAGATTTGTGATCGGATACCTGAATAGGCTCACCATTCAGGAAAGAACCTTTTCCAATGGAGGCTGTAAACAGCTCATCGGTGTATGGATTGTAAACCACACCGAATTCGATTCTGCCCTCATTCCAGAATGCAAGGGACACGGCAACCTGCGGATAGCTGTGTATCAGATTGGTTGTGCCGTCCAGAGGGTCCAGTATCCAGACNGGCCTGTTAAAATCAAGTTTCTGTTTTTCACTTTCTTCACCAAAAAACTGATGATCCGGAAAGAGAATTTTTAGCCCGTTAAAAATATGTTCCTGTACCTTGATATCAACCAAGGTTACATAGTCTGAAACGCCTTTTTCTTTTTGAGCATCAACGTATGATTTATTTAAAACGATGTCCTTTGATGATTTTACCAGCTTAATTACTTCTTTCATTTTTGCTTCTATGCTCCTTTGTTTTCTCTAATGAATCATAGCACATGTCCTATAATACATTCAAGTTCAGCATTTGCACTTGAAATGGACACAGGATTATATTAATATAATGTTAGCAGCTTTCCTGGGGTGTGCGTTGACCTAATGTTTTAACCCACACAGTACTGAGAAGGGGCACCGGGTTCGCAGATGTATAACATGCCCCGTTTTTAGGGGAAGTTAGAAGTCTGTGACAGGTATCCCACCTGCCGGGAGGCGGGTAAAAATATTAGGTTAAACAACGGCATCTCGGGAAAACTATGCTTGAAGTTTAGAAAAGCTATTGACAATTTTATATTGGCTTTATATAATGTTTTATGCTAAAGGAACAATCATTGATGCGGAATGGTGTAACGGTAGCACTTACGACTCTGACTCGTAATGTCTAGGTTCGAATCCTAGTTCCGCAGCCAAAAGGCCTCGCCGGGAAGGCGAGGCCGAACAATCTATGCTCCCATGGTCAAGTGGTTAAGACTCCGCCCTCTCACGGCGGCAACAGGGGTTCGAATCCCCTTGGGAGTGCCAGCTTAGCAGCCATATGGTTATAAATGTATAAATAACCATATGGCTCTTATTTTATTACCTTTTTTCATCAGCGGCAGAATGTAGGTGTAACCTTTTCGATTTTCTTAAACGCACGGCTGAAGGATCCGGTTGTTGAGTATCCCAGCTGCTCGGCAATCTGCTGAATAGACATGTCGGAAAAGGCGCCATTGGGCGTGAAAGCGCAGCGGGCTGACCGGTTCTTTGGCATTTACATGTTCCTTCATGTGTTTCCCCCTGAAATGAATTTACCTGGAGTTGTTATATTAGAAATCTTGTCCTGAAAAATCTATGTGCTTGACTCATGGGGACATCAAGAGTATATTAAAAGTGGCATTATTTTCAATAAGGGCAGATTTGAGGAGGTAGAAACATATTAATGAGTTACTGGAAAGGCTGAGGATAAATCCGGTCATAGCCGCCATTCGAAGTCCTGAAGATTTGGAAACGGCCTTAGAGTGCGATGTAACCACAATTTTCCTTCTGAACTCAGATATATTTAACATCAAGAGCCTGGTCGACAGAATCCAGGCCGGCAGTAAAAGTGCATTTATTCATATAGATTTTGTGGAAGGATTGGGAAATGACCACAAAGCCGTGGAATATCTGGCTGAGTTCATAAAGGCTGATGGCATAATCAGCACCAGGGGCAATTTAATTAAGCATGCCAAGCATATGGGCATGTTTACCATCCAGAGATTTTTCCTCATAGACAGCCTTTCATATAAAACCACCATCAAGCAGGTGCAAGCGGTTAAACCTGATATGATTGAAATACTGCCCGGCGTCATGCCCGGCGTTATTAAAAGAATCTGCCGTGAAGTTTCCATACCGGTTATTGCAGGAGGGCTTATTGATTCCAAGCAGGACATTATAGAAATATTAAAGGCAGGTGCCATAGGCGCTTCTGTCGGAAAAGCCTCCTTATGGAATTTGTAGCCGGACAGTTTCTGATGACAAGTGAACAAATATATGTTATAATACTAACATAGATAACTGAATATCATGTGAGGAGAATTGGAGTCACGCGAAAGCAGGGTATACTTATACCCTTCTTTGTGTGGCTCTTTTTATTTTGCCTTTTATATTTACTTAGTCTATTGTCGGGGGTATGAATATGATTTTTGACGTTGCAGTCATCGGAGCAGGCGTGACAGGAGCATTGACGGCCAGGGAATTGTCAAGGTTTGATTTGAAGATATGCCTGTTGGAAAGGGAAGCAGATGTGGCTATGGGCACAACAAAAGCCAACAGTGCCATTGTTCACGCAGGCTATGACGCAAAATACGGCACCTTGAAAGGAAAACTGAACGTCAGGGGCAATGTGTTGATGGATCAGGTTACCCGGGAGCTGGGTGTGCCTTTCAAACGCATCGGCTCCTTGGTGCTGGCCTTTTCTGACCAGGACCTGTTGACTCTGAGGAAGCTGTATGAAAATGGAGTAAAGAACGGTGTTCCCGGCCTGAAACTGCTGGACAGGCATCAGGTTATGCAAATGGAACCCAACGTATCCAAAAAGGTGAAAGGAGCCCTGCATGCACCTACAGCCGGCATTGTATGTCCTTATGAGCTGGCTGCAGGGGCTGTGGAAAATGCTGTTGAAAACGGAACAGAGCTGAAGCTGGAATGCCAGGTTCAGGACATCAAAAAAATAGAAGGCGGTTTTGTGCTTGCAACCAGCCAGGGGGATATTAAAGCCAGGTTTGTAGTAAATGCAGCCGGTCTTTATGCGGATTTGCTTTCAGCAATGGTTAACGGGCCTGAATTTCAGATCCGCCCCAGAAAAGGCGAATACCTTTTGCTGGATAAAAGCCAGGGAAATGTGGTTAATTCGGTCATCTTTATGCCTCCTACTGAAAAGGGCAAGGGAATCCTGGTAACCCCGACAGTTGATGGAAATCTGCTGGCCGGGCCCACAGCTGTGGATGTATCGGACAGGGAAGACCTGTCTGTCACTTCATCAGGCATGAATCAGATAATTAAGCGGGCAAAACAGATGGTGCCGGATATACAATTCAGGGATGTGATTACTTCATTCGCAGGTCTTCGTGCCACGCCGGATACGGGGGATTTTGTGATAGAAGCATCGAGGAAAGCAAAAGGTTTTATTAATGCAGCGGGAATTGAATCACCCGGTTTAACTGCTGCGCCGGCTATTGCTGAATATGTTCTGGACCTGCTCAGGCAGCAAGGTCTTGAGCTGAAGCCTAAAACTGACTTTAATCCTGTACGCAAACCGCTGCTGCGTTTTAGTGAAATGAGCGACAAGGAAAGGGAAGAACTGATAAGAAGCAATCCTATGTATGGAAACATTGTCTGCAGATGTGAAACAGTTACCGAGGGAGAAATTGTGGAAAGTATCCGAAGGCCGGCAGGCGCCAGAAACCTGGATGCGGTCAAGCGCAGAACCAGGGCCGGAATGGGACGGTGTCAGGGCGGTTTTTGCACTCCCAGACTTGTGGCAATACTGGCCAGGGAGCTGGGCATTCCGGCAGAGGAGGTCACAAAGAAAGGCAAAGGCTCCAAAATTCTAATGGGGGAGAAGGTGTAACTATGCATAATGTAGATCTGGCAGTTATTGGAGGAGGGCCTGCCGGCCTTGCAGCGGCATTGGCAGCCAGAAGAAATGGCGTTGACAACATATTGATCATCGAAAGAGACAAGGAATTGGGCGGTATTTTGCAACAATGCATTCATAACGGTTTTGGACTTCATTATTTTGGAGAGGAACTGACCGGTCCGGAATATGCAGAAAGATTCATTGAGATGGTGAGGGAAGAGAATATCCCATATAAGACAAATACCATGGTGCTGGATATACAGGCTGATCGAACCATAACTGCGGTAAACAGCAGGGAAGGGCTGTTAAAAATACGCGCTCAAGCTGTTATACTGGCAATGGGCTGCAGGGAGAGAACGAGGGGAGCCATAAACATCCCTGGAGACAGGCCTGCCGGAATCTTCACCGCCGGATGTGCCCAGCGCTTTGTAAACATGGAGGGCTATCTGCCCGGCAAAAAGGCAGTTATTCTGGGCTCTGGTGATATCGGCCTTATTATGGCCAGGCGTCTGACCCTTGAGGGGGTCGAAGTGAAAATGGTTTGCGAACTGATGCCCTATTCAGGAGGGCTTACCAGAAACATAGTGCAATGCCTGGAAGATTTCAATATTCCCCTGAAGCTCAGCCATACAGTAGTAAATATTCATGGTAAAGACAGGCTGGAAGGGGTAACCATAGCAGCCGTTGATGAAAACCTCCAGCCCATTGAAGGCAGTGAAGAATACGTTGAATGCGATACCTTGCTTCTGTCTGTAGGCTTAATTCCGGAAAACGAATTATCCAGGGGAGTAGGCATAGCCTTAGATCCGGTTACATCCGGCCCCGTAGTGGATGAAACCATGGCAACCTCTGTTGAGGGAATCTATGCCTGCGGCAACGTGGTCCATGTTCATGATTTGGTGGATTATGTTACCAGGGAAAGCGAAACTGCCGGATATCATGCAGCGGAATTTATAAAAAACAATAATGGTGCATCCGGTTCAGAAGTACATCGGACCATACCCGGGAAAGGGGTCCGCTATATTGTGCCCCAAAGGATAAGCAATAACAGCTTGCTCAAGGGATTCAAGATATTCTTCCGCTCTGACAAGGTGTATGTAAATGCACGCATTGCAGTCAGATGCGGCCGGCAGGTTCTTCATTCTGTTAAACGGCAGAAAATTTCACCGGGGGAGATGGAAATACTGGATCTGAAACCAAGCCATCTTGAAAATATTGAAGTAAGCAGCCTCGCAGAGAATGGATTAACCATAGAACTTGAATACTAGTAAGGGAAAGGAGTTTTAAGGTTGGAAGAAAGAAAACTAACCTGCATTGTCTGCCCAATGGGATGTCAGTTGAACATCAGCCTGGAGGATGGTAAAATTAGCAGTATAAGCGGAAATCGTTGTAATAGGGGAAGCGTATATGCTCATGAGGAATGCACTGCCCCTAAGAGAATGCTAACCACAACCGTTCGGGTCATCGATGGTTTTCATCCCTTTGTGCCGGTTAAGAGCGACAAACCCATACCCAAGGAATATCTTTTTAAGTGCATGAATCTTATCCGCGCAATAAAGGTAAAGGCTCCTGTTAAGTCAGGGGATATTCTGATTCAGGATATCTGCGGCACTGGGGTGAATATCATGGCAGCTCGGACTATTCCGCGTGCAGAAAAGCAGGAGGTATCTTGATGAACTCATCTGAAAATTTTGCTGACCTGGCCCTGTCCGAACTGCTCAGGGAGGAAGGTTTTGCTTGTTCATGCGGCAAACACCACAAAACCGATGTTAAGGATATTATTATAGGCAGCGGTGTTTTGGACCAAATACCTGAACAGGTAAGGAAACATGGAGGAAGCAAGCCATTTTTGCTGGCCGACAGAAATACTTTTCATGCAGCAGGTGAAAAGGTTGTTTCTGTATTGGAAGCAAGCAATATTCCCTACTCATGTTACATATATCCTCAGGAGGATTTGGAACCCAATGAGCTGGCTGTTGGTCAGGCTGCAATGAATTTTGATGTTACTTGCGATATTATCATCGGAATTGGATCAGGCACCATAAATGATATCGGCAAGATGTTGGCCATGATCAGCGGCAGAAAGTATATGATTGTAGGGACTGCACCTTCCATGGACGGATATGCTTCCAATACCTCTTCAATGATATCGGCGGGCATAAAGGTAAGTTTACCCAGTGCATGTGCATCTGTCATCATTGCAGACCTGGATATCATAAGCCGGGCTCCCATGAAAATGCTGCAGGCTGGATTGGGAGACATGCTGGCTAAATATATAAGCATTTGCGAATGGAGAATTTCCCATCTCATAACCGGAGAATATTATTGCGAGCAAATCGCCTCATTGGTACGCAGGTCACTGAAAAGATGCATAGAATCGGCGAAAGGGCTGGCTGTCAGGGACCCTGAAGCTGTTAAAAATGTGCTGGACGGCCTGATACTGTCTGGCATGGCAATGGGTTTTGCGGGCATTTCCCGCCCTGCATCCGGCATTGAACATTATTTCTCCCATGTATGGGACATGCGCGCATTGGAGTTCAATACCAACAATGACCTTCATGGCATTCAGGTAGGCATTGGAACAGTGCTGGCATTGAAAATATATGATCAAATCACTTCTATTAAGCCAAGCAGAGAAAAGGCACTTTGGCATGCTGAGCAATTCAACCTGGAAGAATATAATTCATTCCTTCGTCAATTCCTGGGTTCCAGTGCTGAGAATCTTATTCTGCTGGAACAGAAGGAAGGAAAATATGACAAAGATAAGCATAAACAACGTCTGGAGACTATATTGCAGCATTGGGATGATATACTCAGGATAATAAAGGAAGAACTGCCCGGGCAAAAGGAGGCTGTTGACCTGCTGAATGAGGTTGGTGCACCGATTGATCCGTCAGAGCTTGGTTTTTCTTCAGATCTGGTAATCAACACTCTCCATGCCGCTAAGGATATCCGGGATAAATACAGCATCAGCAGGCTGCTGTGGGATTTGGGCGAGCTGGACATGGCTTCGGAAATACTCGCATGACATTTTTGATCATAGAATAGCTAATAAGCTAGTAAGGGGGATGGGAATGAGCAAGGTTATTCTGGCATTAGACCAGGGGACTACCAGCTGCAGGGCAATTCTATTTGATAAAGAGGGGCATATGATAGGTTCTTCATCAAAGGAGTTTCAGCAGATTTATCCTCAGCCGGGCTGGGTTGAACACGACCCGGAGGAAGTATGGCAATGTCAACTGGAGGTTATGCGCAGGGTTCTTAAGGAAAACAATACAGCCCCTGAAGAAGTTGCTGCCATTGGCATTACAAACCAAAGGGAGACTGTAGTTGTATGGGAGAAGGATACCGGCAGGCCCGTAGGCAACGCCATAGTCTGGCAGTGCAGGAGAACCGCCGGAATCTGCCAGGATTTAAAAGCCGGCGGTTATGAAGAAACAATCCGTATGAAGACCGGCCTGGTTGTTGATGCCTATTTTTCCGGAACCAAAATAAAATGGATTTTAGACAGATATCCCGGCCTGCGCGAAAGAGCACAAAAAGGAGAAATCCTTGCCGGCACCATGGATACTTGGCTTATCTGGAATTTAACCGGAGGAAAGCATGTTACCGACTACAGCAATGCTTCCCGGACCATGCTTTATAATATTCATGAGTTGTGCTGGGATGAAGAATTATTGAACCTGCTGGATATCCCCAAAGCCATGCTGCCTGAGGTAAAACCATCCAGTGGCTATTACGGATCAGCCAGATCCGAGCTGCTAGGTGCAGAAATACCTATAACGGGAGCAGCCGGGGACCAGCAATCTGCTTTATTCGGCCAGGTCTGTTTTGAGACAGGGGCAGCCAAAAACACCTACGGCACCGGATGTTTTCTGCTTATGAATACCGGTGAGAAAAAAATCATATCTTCTCATAATCTATTGACCACTATTGCCTGGAGCATAGGCGGAAAAATTGAATATGCGTTGGAAGGCAGCATTTTTGTTGCAGGTGCAGCTGTTCAATGGCTGAGGGATGAACTGGGCTTAATAAAAAATGCAGCAGAAAGCGAAGAACTGGCTATGAAAGTGCCTGACACGCAAGGCGTTTTCATGGTGCCTGCATTTGTGGGCCTTGGAGCCCCTTATTGGGACATGTACGCAAGAGGAGCAATCTTTGGCCTTACCAGAGGAGTAAACCGCAACCATATAGTCAGGGCTGTACTGGAATCCATTGCATATCAGACACGGGATGTACTATCCGCAATGGAGGAAGATTCAGGCATCTCCCTATCCGTATTGAAAGTGGACGGGGGAGCCTCAGCCAACGAGTTTCTGATGCAGTTCCAGTCAGATATTCTAGGCACAAAAGTCATAAGGCCGGCAAATCTGGAAACCACTGCCCAGGGGGCAGCCTTTCTGGCGGGATTGGAAGCAGGTATCTGGCAGGATAAAAGCGACATAGAAAAGATCTGGATTGCAGACAAGGAATATACCCCTGAAATGGATTTGTATCATAGAAACCAGCTGTACAACCGGTGGAAGAAAGCTGTCAACAGCTGCCGGACTTACTGACCGCTGCTATTCCACCTGATCAAGGTTGTTAATAAGAATATTGCCTTTGATTCTTGCCATATTTATTTTCTTTTCTGATACTACGAATTGAAAGTCGCTTATTGCGGCTTCAATTCTTTTATTCAGCATATCGTCCGGTTTTTTCATTTTGGTTTTGGCTTCCTGCCAAGCCTTTTTCATTTGATCCAGGAGAGGTTTGGTCTCTTCCCATTTATTTTTTTGTCCATATAAGATAATTTTCCGGGTCAGGCCGATAAGCTGCTTTATTTCCGGCGGCTGATCGTGGGAGTAGAGCTTTAGATAATCCGGAAAATATGAATAAAGACTTACTGCTGCTGTAAGAGTATTTTCCTCATTTCGAGCCATTATTTGCTCAGTCAGAGTAATCAGCTGGTTTTCAAAGTTCTTCATTGTCTCATCCATGGCTCCATCGGATTTTGCAACCGGCTCGTAATTATTCCACTGTTCATTCAGGCTTTCTGCCAAAGATTCTAGCTTGTTCCAATCAGGCTCAGGAATTGGCTCAGGAGTTGGCTCAGTAGTTTGCGTTCCCTGTCCTTGTGCTTGTTCTCCGCCTTGTCCTTCTTCCTGCTTATCACGGCCTTCCTTTTCCTGTTCCTGCATTTGTTGGGCTGGTTCGGCCTGCTCTTCTTGCTGCTTCTTCTGTTCATCCGGTATTCTTTCTTTCGAAGGGTTTTCCTTTTCTCTTATCTGCCTGGCACGCTTTTCTCTTGTATCCTCCAAATCCCGGATAATTTCATCGGTTTCATTAATCATTTGACTCAATGCTTTAGGGGGATTTTTTCTTTTTATGCTTTCTTCATCTTTCTGTGAATTTGGTTTAAGTATATTGCAGCCGGTTGCTACAAAGCATATTATAATGCAAATGGAAAAGGCCTGTTTAATACGTGTAAGTTTACCGGACATCAAATCACCTCAATTCTATTATTGCCATCTGATTTCCCTTTTATCGTCCCTACCCGTCAGCATAAATTTATGAATCGTAAAGTTTTACAACAGAAAAAATATGTAATATAATATAAAAACCACTTCTAATTATGTTGATTGGGGGCAAGATCATTGCGGGTAAAACGTATATTTGTTGAAAAAAAAGAAGGTTTTGATACCGAAGCCCGAAACCTGTGTGAAGACCTCAAAACAAATCTNGGCATAAAAGGCCTTAAAAAGGTGCGCCTTGTCAGCCGCTACGATATCGAGGGTTTGACCGATGAAGAGTACGNCAGAATACGCGATCTTGTTTTTTGTGAACCTTCCGTGGACAGGCTGTATGAAGAAAATTTGCCCGTTAACTCCGATGAATTGTTTTTTGCCATGGAGTACCTGCCCGGTCAGTATGATCAGCGGGAAGACTTTGCCCAGCAATGCATCCAGCTGGTCACATTAAAGGAGAAGCCTATAGTTAAAGCTGCAAAAGTTGTATTGCTGGAAGGCGAAATCAGTTCGGAAGACTTTGAAAGAATTAAAAGCTACTGCATCAACCCCATTGAGTCCAGGGAAGCTTCAGCAGAAAAGCCTGAAAGCTTGCATGTCTCTTACGGGGATGCGCCTGACGTTGAGGTGCTGGACGGTTTTATAAACATGAACAGGGAAGAGCTGGCTTCAATCTGGAAAGATATGGAACTTGCCATGACCCTGGAGGATCTGCAGTTTTGTCAGGAGTATTTTCGTGATACGGAAGGCCGGGATCCTACTATTACTGAAATGAAGGTGCTTGATACCTACTGGTCAGATCATTGCAGGCATACAACTTTCCTAACCACCATTCAAAAGACAGAATTTGAACAAGGACAGTACACCGACATATTCAAATCTGCTTACAATAAATATCAGCAAATACGCAGGGAAGTATATAAAGACAATCCTAAAAATGAATGTTTAATGGATATTGCCACCATTGCAATGAAAAAGATGAAAAAAGAAGGCCTGCTTGCCGATTTGGATGAATCGGAAGAAATAAACGCTTGCAGCATTAAAGCAGAGGTGGATGTGGACGGTCAGAAGCAGGACTGGCTGGTCATGTTCAAAAATGAAACACATAACCATCCTACAGAGATTGAGCCCTTTGGCGGTGCTGCCACTTGTCTTGGTGGCGCAATCAGGGATCCTATGTCCGGCAGGTCTTACGTATACCAGGCCATGCGGATTACGGGCAGCGGTGATCCCAGAACACCCATTGAACAGACTCTGCCCGGAAAACTGCCGCAGAGGAAAATTACCACAGTGGCAGCAGACGGATACAGCTCTTATGGCAATCAGGTGGGAACAGCCGCCGGTCAGGTGACCGAGATTTATCATCCCGGATATGTGGCCAAGCGTATGGAGCTTGGCGCCGTTATTGCGGCTGCTCCCAGTGAGAACGTTGTGCGCTCCAAGCCTTTGCCCGGGGATGCAGTGGTGCTGCTGGGAGGCCGTACAGGCAGGGATGGATGCGGAGGAGCTACAGGTTCTTCCAAAGCTCATGATGAAGAATCCTTAATCTCCTGCGGCTCTGAAGTACAAAAGGGAGATCCTGTATTGGAGCGCAGGATTCAAAGATTGTTCCGCAAGCGGGAAATAACCCGGATGATCAAAAAATGCAACGATTTTGGTGCCGGTGGCGTATCCGTTGCAATCGGAGAGCTGGCCCCGGGCCTGGATATTGATCTGGACCTGGTACCTGTAAAATACGAAGGACTGGATGGAACTGAACTGGCTATATCCGAATCCCAGGAGCGCATGGCAGTGGTTTTGGCTGCAGAGGATACAGAAAAGTTCATCAATGCTGCAAGGGAAGAGAACCTGGAAGCTACTGTAGTTGCCAGGGTAACGGATACTAATCGCCTGAGAATGAAATGGCGGGGCCGGTATATTGTGGATATCAGCCGTGACTTTCTTGACAGCAGCGGCGTAGGGCAGCGTACTGAAGTTTTTGTAGCCTCGCCTTCAGAGGAAGATAATTATTTCAGAAAAAAAGCTGAAGAACCTGCAGGCAGAAAGAGCTTGAAGGATAGATGGCTCTCAAGTTTGCAGAACTTGAATGCGTGCAGTCAGAAAGGTTTGGCAGAACGTTTTGACAGCACCATAGGTGCTGGCACCGTGCTGCTGCCTTACGGAGGCAAGTATCAGCTGACCCCCGCAGAAGGCATGGCGGCAAAGATACCGGTGCTTAATGGAGAAGCCAATACGGCGACCCTTATGAGTTATGGATTCAACCCTGAAATCTCCGAATGGAGTCCTTTCCATGGCGCAGTGTATGCGATCCTGGAAGCAGTTGCCAAGATAACTGCCATGGGCGGAGACTATTCAACCATCCGCTTAAGCTTACAGGAATACTTTGAACGGCTGGGCAAGGATCCAAAAAAATGGGGCAAACCTTTTGCAGCTCTCCTTGGAGCCCTGTATGTTCAGGAAAAGCTGGGTATTCCCGCAATAGGCGGCAAGGACAGCATGTCCGGAAGCTTCAATGATATACATGTGCCTCCTACTCTGGTGGCTTTTGCTGTGGCATTGACCGATGCCGGCTGCATTCTGTCACCGGAATTTAAATCAACAGACAGCTTTGCTGTTCTGATTCATCTGGATAAAGACGAGAATGATCTGCCTGACTTTGAGCAGCTGGCAGAGAATTACCGGCGTATACATGAACTTGCCAAGCAGGGCAAGATCAGGGCGGCTCATTCAGTCCGAGCCGGGGGAGCAGCAGAGGCTGTAAGCAGAATGTGCCTGGGCAACCGGATTGGTTTCGTGTTTGATAAGGTTCAGGAAGATATCCTGTTTGAACCCTTATATGGATCCATAGTGCTGGAAATTGCCAGGGATGAAAAACTTTCTGACTTGTTTGGGAATATCCGGTACAGCGTGCTGGGATATACCCAGGAAAAGGAAACAATAATATTAAACGGAGAAGAGATTTTGCTGACTGATATTATTGAGGCTTGGGCCAGCACATTGGAATCTGTATTCCCAACCCATGTGAATGGAGAGCAGGAAGGCGTCAGAAGATTCCGCTATGAGAAACGAAACAAACATCATCCGCCGTTTTCCATTGCAGCTCCCAGGGTGTTCATACCGGTATTTCCAGGGACAAATGGCGAATATGATGCTGCGCGTGCTTTTGAAAAAGCGGGCGGAATGACGGATATAATGGTATTCCGGAATCTTACCGTCCGGGAGATTGAAGAATCCCTCCTTCAGATGGCCGAGCGGATAAGAAATGCCCAAATACTAATGCTCCCGGGCGGATTCAGCGGCGATGAGCCGGTCAAAAACGGAAGATTTATAGAAGCTGCATTTCGAAATCCTGCTGTTATGGATGCAGTGATGGAGCTTGTTGAAAAACGAGACGGCTTGATATTGGGCATCGGCAGCGGTTTTCAGGCCCTGCTGAGGCTGGGTCTGCTTCCATATGGTGAAATCCGGGAATTGGACAGCCGATCTCCGGCCCTTGTCATTAACTCTATCGGCCGGCATGTTTCTGCTATGGTGCAGACCCGGGTTGCATCGGTGCTGTCTCCCTGGTTTGCTTTATGCCAGCTTGGCGATATTCATACGGTTCCTTTTTCCCANGTGGAAGGAAGGTTTACAGCAGGCTTGGAAATGATACGAGAGNTGGCTGAAAATGGGCAGATTGCAACCCAATACGTGGATATGGAAGGCGAACCTGCCCATGCTTATCCCTTTAACCCGGCCGGTTCGGTTCATGCAGTCGAAGGTATAACCAGCCCGGATGGAAGGATATTTGGAAAAATGTGCCACTCTGAACGGGCCGGCAGGCATGTAGCCAAGAACATACCCGGAGTTAAAGATCAGCCTATATTTGAATCAGGCATATACTATTTCAAATAAAAAGCAGGGCGGAATTTTCTTGCCCTGCTTTTCTTTCTTATTCAACAGAATCCTTTGATTCATGGAGTTCCAGCCACACTTCATAGGCGGTATCCAATTCCTCTTTTTTTTCATTATACTGTCTTTGTACCTCCAGCATTTTTTCTGTATCCTGGTAAAGAGCCGGATCAGCCATCAAGGTTTCCAACTCCTGAACTTCTGCTTCCAAGGTTTGTATGCTTTCTTCAGCTTTGTTTAATTGCTGCAGGAAAGATTTTCTCTTTTGTCTTTCCTGCCGTTCTCTTTTCCGCTCTTCCTTCAGCGCTGTTTTGGTCTTATCCTTGCCTTCTTCTTTGCCTATGGAAGCCAGCAATGCCTGTTTTTTCTTCTTTTCCAGGTAATCATTGTAATTACCCAGGTACTCGGTTACACCATTTTCCTCGAATACCAATATTCGATTGACAATTTTATTCAGAAAATAACGGTCATGGGATATGATCAGCATGGTTCCGGAGTAATCCGCCAGAGAATCTTCCAAAACTTCCTTGGAGGCCATATCCAGATGGTTTGTAGGCTCATCCAGCAGCAGAAAATTGTTGCCGGCCAGCATAAGCTTTGATAATATAACCCTGCCCCTTTCTCCGCCGCTTAAACTGCTTATTGGTTTATAAACATCATCTCCTTTGAAGAGAAATAATGCCAAAGTATTGCGGATTTGAGTTTCCGTTAATTTGGGAAAATCATCCCAGACTTCATCCAACACAGTTTTATACGGCGTCAGGCTGGTTTGTTCCTGATCATAATAACCTATATCCACACCGGTTCCATAGGAAACACTGCCTTCCGCAGGCTGGAGTTCTTTTAATATGATTCGGAACAAAGTGGTTTTGCCGACTCCGTTGGGTCCTATAATGCCCACCCTGTCTCCCTTCTTTAATGAAAAGGAAATATTGGAAAAAAGAACATTATCGTCAAAGGTCATTTTCAGGTCCTCTACTTTTAAAACATCCCTGCCTGAATGCTTTTTTACATGGAATGACAAACGGATATCTTCATTATAAGCAGGCCTTTCCAGCCGTTCCATTTTATCCAGGGATTTCTGCCTGCTTTCAGCAGCCCTTATGCTTTTTTCCCGGTTAAAGGAACGAAAGCGTTTTATGATTTCCTCCTGCCTGCGGATCTCTTTCTGCTGTAATTCATACTTTTTCTGATAAGTTTTCTGGTATAATTGCTTTTTCTTTCGATAGTCCGTATAGTTGCCCTGATACAGAATCCCCTTCCGATTTTCAATTTCCAGTATATGGTCACACAACTTATCTAAAAAGAAACGGTCGTGAGATATTATCATCAGGGTTCCGGGATATTCCTTCAGAAAATCTTCCAGCCATTGAACAGAATCCAGATCCAGATGGTTGGTTGGTTCATCAAGGAGCAGCAGACCGGGTTTCTCCAAGAGCAGCTTGGCAAGCGCCGTCTTGGTTTTCTGGCCGCCGCTCAGCTGCCATATAGGCTGGTTAAATTCTTCATTTGAAAAACCCAGCCCGGTCAGGACACCCCGCATGCGGCTTTCATACATATAGCCGCCTTCTTTTTCAAATCTTTCAAGCAGTTGGCTGTATTCTNCCGTTAATTTCACATATTCTGCATCATTGGTATTGGAAAACAGGGATATTTGCCTTTCCAAACAGCGAATGCGTTTTTCCATGTCCAAAAGAGGTGTATAAATAGTAAGGAGCTCGCCCCATACTGTATTAGATGAATCAACAGCCTGGTTTTGTTCTAAATATCCTATGGACAGATTTTTTACTTTGTAAATGGAACCTTCATCATATGGAATTTTGCCGATTATCAAATTGAACAGGGTGGTTTTGCCTGAACCATTGGCACCGACAATTCCGATACGGCTGCCAGATGTGACAGAAAATGAAATCTGGTCCAAAATAATATTGGCACCGAATGATTTTGTTATTTTTTCACAAGATAATAAAATCATTGATGTACTCCTTTGATTGCTTTCCATGCTATTCTATCAAAAATGAGTTATAATGGAAAGTGACAGGAAGAGCTTTATTCCTTATGAGGAGTTGATTCGGCATCATTGACATGGAATTGAAGAAAATGGTACAATAAAATGAAGGTTACTTTTTAAGAATGGGAGGGTTATGAGTGGCAAGAGAGAGAAATTATGTTTCCGAAGCTGTTATGAGGCGTATGCCGAAGTATTATCGGTACCTTACAGATATGGAGAAAGCCGGAATTGAAAGGGTTTCATCCAAGGAGTTAAGCCAAAGAATGGGTCTGACAGCTTCACAGATACGGCAGGATTTTAATTGTTTCGGCGGCTTCGGTCAACAGGGTTATGGATATAATGTCAGTGAATTACGGCACGAAATTCATAAAATATTGGGCCTGCACAAAAAGCATAGTATTATTATCATCGGTGCAGGTAATATAGGTCAAGCTCTTGCCAATTACACCGGGTTTGAAAAGGATGGCTTTCTGGTCAAGTGTTTGTTCGACATCAATCCCCGGCTTATAGGCATGTCTATTCGGGGTAAACCGATTTACGATATTGATGAACTGGAGGACTATTTAAAGGAAAACCAGGTACATATTGCAGCCATATGCACACCTAAGGAAAAAGTCCAGGAAGTAGCAGAACGGCTGATCAAAAACGGCATAAAAGGCATTTGGAACTTTGCTGCTGTAGATATTGTGGTTCCCAATAATAATGATGTTATTGTTGAAAACGTACATTTGAGCGACAGCTTGTATACCATATCTTTCCAGATGAGCGGAGAGTAGTGAAAAAAACAAATAAGAACTAGGAATGAAAAAACTCCTTACTTGCTACAAAGTAGGAGTTTTTCTTTTCAATTCCGTCAAATCATAATATAATGAAACGTAAGAAGGCTAAGCTTAAAGCATCCTGTTTGGAGGGAATCATGTCTGATAATTGGAACGGAAAAGAATACATTGAGGGCGAATTCGAAATTCTGGAGGAACGAGACCTGGGTGAGAACAGGCAAAAGCCTCCACCAAAGCAGGTATTATATGTAGACAGGCGGCCCCCTTATATAACATACACCATTCTGATATTGAATATAGTCATTTTTTTTATAATGAATTTGGCCGGAATATTGTTTAACTGGAATCAAAATCTGCAGTTAATTATTTTCGGTGCCAAGGTAAACGAGCTGATAGCATATGGACAGTATTGGAGAATGCTGACTGCCATGTTTCTTCACATCGGCATAGCTCATTTGTTTTTCAACTCCTATGCAATTTATATATACGGTCCCATGGTTGAGAGCTTGTTTGGAAAAGTAAAATTTATCATTGTATATCTCGGTTCCGGCCTTATAGGCAGTTTATTTAGTTATATGTTCAGCCCCAACCCGTCTGCAGGCGCATCCGGAGCAATTTTCGGTCTTATGGGTTCTCTCTTGTATTTCAGAAAACGCAACAAGAATATATTCCGGCAGGTATTTGGCCCCAGCCTTTTTATGATTATTGCAGTAAACCTGTTTTTCGGCTTTACCAGCACAGGAATTGATAACTGGGGTCATATAGGAGGGCTTATTGGCGGTTATCTGATAGGAAATGCAATAGGAATGCATCGTGAAAAGGTACTGGAGGCGAGGAAAATATTGGCTTGGCTGCTTATAATTCTATTATTCTTCTTTGGCATGAAATATGGAAAGGCAAAGTATATGGTTAACTTCCGGCCTGCCTTGCCGAGCAGCGGGAATATAATCTATAACAGCACAAGGCAAATAAATATATTCAATGGACAGGTGCAGAAGCATGCAGCAAGTTTCAATAGTCAAATGTGACAATTATGATCCACAACAGGTATATGAATCGGTTTCCAAAAGTATCGAACTTTTGGGCGGGATAGGTTCTTTTATAAAGCCTGGCATGAGAGTACTGTTAAAATGCAATTTGCTAATGCGTAAAAAGCCTGAGGAAGCAGCCACAACCCATCCGGAAGTAGCTGCAGCTGTTGCCAGGCTGGTTAAGGAGGCCGGCGGCATTCCCGTAATTGGCGACAGCCCGGGAGGTCTTTTCACTGAAAGGGCCTTAAAAGGAGTATACCGGGCATGCGGCATTGAAGCGGTAGCTGAACGGGACAATATAGAGCTTAATTATAATGTTGAAGAAAAAACAGTATCCCATCCGGAAGGGAAAATTATTAAAAGCCTTACGATAATGAANGCACTGGNAGACTTTGATGCAGTAATCAACATAGCCAAGCTGAAAACCCATGGCATGACGCTGTATACCGGAGCNGTAAAGAATTTATTCGGCGTAATTCCCGGCACCAGTAAGGCCGAATACCACCTGCGCATGAAAAAGCTGGATGACTTTGCAGACATGCTGCTGGATATATGTAATTATATAAAACCGGTGCTTTCCATCATGGACGCAGTGGTGGGCATGGAGGGACAGGGCCCTTCGGCAGGCGACCCAAGGAAGATAGGCGCTGTTTTGGCCAGCCCCAGCCCCTATGCTTTGGATACAGCGTGTGTTTATCTAGTAGGTATCGATCCAGGCTCGGTATGCACCATTAAAAGGGCCGGAGAAAGAGGATTATGCAGCAAAATAAATGATATTTCATTAATAGGGGATCCCATTGAGGAGCTGAGGGTTGATGATTTTAAAATCCCCAGCCANAAACATGTGGGATTCATAGAACAATTCTTCANTGAAGACAGCTTTATTGCCAGCTTTATAAACAATTATTTCGGTCCCAGGCCGGTGTTTGACTACGAGGTTTGCATCGGTTGCAGAGATTGCGAGAAAAACTGTCCGCCAAAAGCGATTATCATGGAAGGCAAAAAGCCGGTAGTCAATCTGAAGGAATGCATCCGCTGTTACTGCTGCCAGGAGCTGTGTCCGCAAAAGGCTGTTAGAATCAAACGAAGCTGGTTATTTCGATTATTCCGTTAGAGTATATGAAATGCCAAGGGGGCTGTTTGATGAAACAAAATTGGAGCCAGGTATTGGAAGGCCCGAGAGCTAAGCGGCTTTTTGGCAGGCTTTATGGCAAAGATGATCAGACGGTCAATAAGCAGATTGATCGGTACATCAGGCTGATACAGGCATATAAAGAGCATTTTCCGGACGATAAAGGATATATTCACCTGTTCAGTACGCCGGGCCGCACCGAAATTGGAGGCAATCATACAGATCACAATGGCGGCTGCGTGCTGGCTGCCGCAGTGCATTTTGATGCCATAGCAGCTGTCACGGCAGTTGATGACGATAAAATAANCCTATANTCCGAAGGATATCCTGATGCCTTTATTGCAGACCTGTCACACCTGCAGCCTGTNGCCCGTGAGNGAGGAACTACTTCAGCATTGATTCGCGGGATTGCAGCCCGGTTTCGGCAGCTGGGATATTCAGCAGGCGGATTCCATGCCTATGTTTCCAGCTCGGTTGCCATTGGGTCCGGATTAAGTTCTTCAGCCTCCATTGAGGTATTGCTGGCAACTATATTGAATGCGCTTTACAACAATAATCAATTGGATCCCGTTTTACTGGCTGAAATTGGCCAGTATGCGGAAAGAAACTATTTTGGAAAACCCTGCGGCTTAATGGATCAAATGGCTTGTGCCATCGGCGGCTGTATCGAAATAGATTTTAAGGGCAGCGGCAGGCCGGCATACAAGAAAGTAAATTTTGATCCGGAAGAACATGGCTTCAGGCTGTTGGTGGCTGATACCGGTGAAAGCCATGAGGATCTTACCCAGGATTATGCAGACATATACCAGGAAATGACGGCTGTTGCCCAGGTTCTGGGGAAGAAGCTGCTGAGGGAATTGAGCTTTGAGGATATAATAAAGCATGTGGCAATGCTTCGTGAAAAGGCAGGTGACCGGGCTGTATTACGGGCAATGCATTTCTTNCTCGAAAACCGCAGGGTAGCAGCCCAGGCAAAGGCTCTTGAAGAAAACCGTTTTGATGATTTTCTGGAATTGGTAAGAGAGTCCGGCAGCAGTTCATGGCGCCTGTTGCAGAATTGTTATTCTCTTAACAATCCAAGTGAGCAGGGCATTGCCTTGGCCTTGGCTTTAACTGAAAACTTTATCAGCCAAATAGGAAAAGGGGCCTGCCGCGTCCATGGAGGCGGCTTTGCCGGTACCATCCAGGCATACCTTCCTGGTAAATGTGCAGAAGAATACTCTCATATGATGGAAGGGGTTTTTGGTAAAAACTCGGTTACAGCATTGAGTGTCCGCAATGAAGGCACATTGCACTTAAACAGCTTCTTATAATCCGNCTGCGGCGGATTTAATTTTTGTTCCTACATTGTTAAAAATGTAATATAATAGTATTTAAATTGGCATTTTTTTTGCAATCATACTTTTTATTATTAGGGGGATACTAATGAACCGTGTAAAAGTTATTACCGACAGCTGCGCAGATCTATCAGCTGATTTGGTGAAAAAATTTGATCTGGATGTAGTGCCCTTGTATGTACAGATAGAGGGCAAAAGCTACCTGGACGGAATTGAGATGACAACAGAAGAGCTTTACCGTCTGGTTGAAAAAAGCAACACGCTGCCCAAAACTGCTGCGCCGTCAAGCGGGGATTTTTATGAGCGATTTTCAAAATGGATAAATGCCGGATATGATGTTATATATGTAGGCCTTTCATCCAAGCTGTCCGCCGCTTATCAAGCTGCCAGAATAGCAGCGGAAGAATTTGACGAGAACCGGCTGAAATTGGTGGACACGCACAGTCTGTCCACAGGCATAGGATTATTAACGCTTAAAGCCGCGGAAATGGCACAGGAAGGGAAGGGTTTGGAAGAAATCTATCAGAAGGTTTCTGCACTGGTTCCCAAGGTACGGGTAAGCTTTATGATCGATACCTTAAAGTATTTGCACATGGGCGGCAGGTGCAGCTCTATTCAGCTGCTGGCCAGCAACGTACTTAAAATCCGTCCCCAGATTATTGTAAAAGACGGCGGCATGATTGTGGGTGCCAAATTCAGGGGAAAAAGAGCCAGCTGCCTGAATCAGTTCTATGAGGAAGCAGTCGGCGATGGTTCTCAAATAAACAGGCAGAGGGTTTTTGTAACCCATTCAGCCTGCTCTCCGGAAGAATGCATGGATTTTAAAAGACGTCTGGAAGAGCTGGGGATATCGGAAGTATACATTACCCAGGCAGGCACGGTAATATCAAGCCACTGTGGACCCGGTACCATCGGCATACTTTATATTGAAGACTAGAAAGCGGAATGCCTATGCCGTTAAACATTGTTTTAGTTGAACCGGAAATACCGCAAAATACAGGCAACATCTCCAGAACATGCGCTGTTACCGGGGCAGTTCTTCATCTTGTTAAGCCTCTGGGTTTTTCAACTGACGACAAGCATCTGAAAAGAGCCGGCCTGGACTACTGGCATCTGCTTGATATCAGGTACCATGAATCTCTGGATGATTTTTTCAAGGCTTATCCAACGGGAGATTTTTATTTTACTTCCACCAAAGGAAAACGGAATTATACGGAAGTTTGTTATACGGAAAACAGCTTTTTGTTCTTCGGAAAAGAAACAGCAGGACTGCCCGAGAAGCTAATATTTGAAAATTATAACCGCTGCATCCGGATTCCTATGAAATCCGAGGCCCGTTCCCTGAACCTGTCCAACGCAGTTGCCATTGTATTGTTTGAAGCTTTAAGGCAATTGGGTTTCCCAGGCTTGTATTGAATTTTAAATCATCATATAGTAAAATTGGATGGGTAAAAGCCGACATTGATTATTTTTTAACATTATACTTTTCAGGAAAGAAACAATATAAAAGATGNGGTTTATGTAAAAAAGGTTATATATTAAATACATTTTAATTTAAGGAGTGAATCATATGAATAAAAAAACCTTGGAAGACTTACAATTATCCGGCAAAAAAGTGCTGGTTAGAGTTGACTTCAATGTTCCATTGGACAAAGACCGCAATATAACCGATGATAACAGAATCCGTGCAGCACTTCCTACTATCCGTTATTTGCTGGATCAGAATGCCAAAGTTATTCTCATGTCCCATCTGGGCCGTCCCAGCGGCACCGGCTTTGAAGAAGCATACAGCATGGCGCCGGTAGCCAAACGCTTGGGCGAACTCCTGAATATGGAAATCAAGCTGGCAAAGGATGTTATTGGCGAAAGCGCAAAGGCATTGGTGGAAGACATTAAAGAAGGCGAAATTGTGCTTCTGGAAAATGTCCGCTTCCATAAAGAAGAAAAGAAGAATGATCCCGAATTTGCCAAAGCACTTGCTTCATTTGGAGAGGTCTACATAAACGATGCATTTGGAACAGCTCACAGGGCACATGCTTCAACTGAAGGAGTGGCACATCATCTGCCTTCAGCTGCCGGCTATTTGCTGCAGAAAGAACTGGAGATTCTGGGCAAGGCATTGGATAATCCGGACCGTCCCTTTGTTGCCATTTTGGGCGGAGCAAAGGTTTCCGATAAAATCGGAGTAATCAAGAATCTGATACAGAAAGTAGATACCTTAATTATCGGCGGTGGAATGGCCTACACCTTCTTTAAAGCAAAAGGCTATGAGGTTGGAAAATCCTTGCTGGAAGAAGATAAGGTTGAACTGGCTTCCGAACTGATTAAAGAAGCCGAAGAAAAAGGCGTTAAGCTGTTCCTGCCGGTTGATACAGTAGTTGCAAAAGAATTCAAGGCTGATGCTGAACACAAAGTGGTTCCCAGCGATCAGATTCCCTCTGGCTGGATGGGTCTGGATATAGGGCCTGAAAGCCGCAAACAATTTGGAGAAGCCATTGTTAATGCTCGGCTTGTGGTATGGAACGGACCCATGGGCGTATTTGAAATGCCTGCATTTGCAAAGGGAACTGAAGCAATTGCTGACTATATGAGCCAATGCAATGGTACAACAATTATTGGCGGCGGTGATTCTGCTGCAGCAGTGAAACAGCTGGGTTATGCCGATAAAATGACCCATATTTCTACAGGCGGCGGTGCTTCCCTGGAATTCCTGGAAGGCAAGGTACTGCCCGGCGTAGCAGCATTGGATGAAAAGTAAATATAGGTTAAAGGAGATTGAGGATGAGAAGACCAATTATAGCAGGAAACTGGAAAATGCATAAAACACCTGAAGAAGCTGCGGTAACAATAAAGGAATTGGCTCCTTTGGTAAAAGACACGGATGTGGAAGTGGTTATCTGTGCTCCTTTTACCTCTCTGCAGGCAGTTAAGGATGCAGCAGCAGGAACCAATATTAAAGTTGGCGCTCAGAATATGCATTGGGAAGAAAAGGGCGCATTTACCGGTGAAGTATCTCCGGTCATGCTTAATGCCCTGGGCATAGAATACGTTATTATCGGCCATTCGGAGCGCAGGGAATACTTTGCAGAAACCGATGAAACCGTCAACAAAAAGGTTCACTCAGCCCTGGCGCATGGTTTGATACCCATTATATGCGTGGGTGAGACCCTTGAGCAGAGAGAACAGGGTGTTACCCGTACATTGGTGGAAAACCAGACCAGGGAAGCACTTAAGGGCTTATCTGCAGATGATGTAAAAAAATGCGTGATTGCTTATGAACCTATCTGGGCTATCGGAACCGGCAAAACTGCAACCAGTGAAGATGCCAACGAGGTAATAGGATATATCCGCAATACCATAGCTGAAATATTTGGAAAAGAAGCAGCAGACGCCATCCGTATTCAATATGGCGGCAGCATGAAGCCTGATAATGCCGCAGAGTTGATGGCCATGCCCGAAATCGACGGCGGCCTGGTTGGCGGTGCCAGCTTAAATGCGGAAGATTTTGCAAAAATAGTCAACTACAATTCATAAAACTTGCGGCTTTAGGAGGAATATATGACAAAGCAATTAACAGCCCTTATCATCATGGACGGTTTCGGGCTCAGTGAAAACAAGGAAGCCAATGCAGTATACATGGCAAGTACACCTAATTTTGACCGTTTATGGGAAAGCTATCCCCATGTGGCCATAAACGCCAGCGGGTTGGATGTGGGATTGCCGGAAGGTCAGATGGGCAATTCCGAGGTAGGGCATTTGAATATCGGCGCAGGGCGCATTGTGTACCAGGATTTCACCAGGATCAGCAAGGCAATAGAAGATGGAAGCTTTTTCAAAAATGAAGCTTTGCTGGATGTAGTGGCACACGTAAGGAAGCATAACTCCAAGCTTCACTTGATGGGTTTGGTTTCAGACGGCGGAGTGCACAGCCATATTGAGCATTTACTTGCCTTGGTGGAACTGGCTAAGAGGGAACAGCTGCCCCAGGTATATATTCATGCCTTTATGGACGGCAGAGACGTGCCGCCGGCCATCGGGAAATCACACCTGGAAGACCTTGGCAAAAAACTGCAACAAATGCAGTTTGGCAAGGTAGCTACCGTGTCTGGCCGCTACTATGCCATGGACCGTGACAAACGCTGGGACAGGGTACAGCAGGCTTACAATGCCCTGGTACTGGGTGAAGGTGAAACTGCTGCCAGCCCGGTGGAAGCCATGGAACAGTCTTATAAGAACAATGTAACCGATGAATTTGTAAAACCCACNGTAATAATNGAAGATGGAAAGCCTGTTGCAACCATAGGTGAAAATGACGGAATAATNTTTTTCAATTTCCGTCCGGACCGGGCCCGTGAACTGACCCGGAGCTTTATTGATCCGTCTTTCAATGAATTTGAACGCAAGAAAGGCTATTTCCCGGTGAAATTTGTATCCATGACCCAATACGATGCTACATTCGAAAACCTGTCCATTGCCTTTGGGCCTGAAGACCTTACCAATACTTTTGGAGAGTATATCAGCAAGCATGGGAAAAGCCAGCTCAGGATTGCTGAAACGGAAAAATATGCCCATGTAACTTTCTTTTTCAATGGCGGTGTCGAAGTGCCCAATCCCGGCGAGGAGAGAATATTGATCCCATCTCCCAAAGTTCCCACCTATGACCAGCAGCCTTCCATGAGCGCACCGGAGGTAACCGAAGAGGTTATTAAACAAATAGAATCCGGGAAGTATGATGTTATCATTCTCAACTACGCCAACTGCGACATGGTAGGCCATACCGGAGATCTCAAGGCGGCAATTGAAGCGGTGGAAACTGTGGATACCTGTCTGGGCAGGGTGATAGAGGCTGTTCAAAAGGCAGGAGGCACAGCCCTGATTACAGCTGATCACGGCAATGCAGAACAGATGGTAGATCCGCAAACCGGCCAGCCTCATACCGCTCATACTTCCAACATAGTTCCGTTTATATTGATGGATGATAATCTGAAGCATGCAAAGCTCAGAGAAGGCGGAAGGCTGGCGGATATTGCACCGACCATGCTGGATATAATGGGTTTGGACAAGCCTGAGGAAATGACAGGTGAAAGCTTGATATTAAGCAGATAAAACTTAAATTGATTATTGAAAGGAGAAAAATGCATATGATGACCATTGTAGATGTAATTGCAAGAGAAATTATGGACTCCAGAGGCAATCCCACCGTTGAGGTAGAGGTTTATCTGGAAGGCGGCGCTGTAGGCCGTGCAGCAGTACCCTCCGGAGCTTCCACAGGTGCTTTTGAAGCCGTAGAACTGCGCGATGGAGACAAGAGCAGATATCTTGGCAAGGGTGTACAAAAGGCNGTTGACAATGTCAACAATATAATTGCAGAAGAGATTATCGGAATGAATGCGCTTGACCAGATTGGAATCGATAAACTCATGATAGAGCTGGACGGCACACCCAACAAAGGCAAGCTGGGTGCCAATGCAATACTGGGAGTTTCTCTGGCGGTTGCAAAGGCAGCTGCTGAACAATTGGGAATGCCCCTGTATCAGTACATTGGCGGCGTTAATGCAAAGGTTCTGCCCGTTCCTATGATGAACATTCTTAACGGAGGAAAACATGCAGATAACTCNGTAACCATCCAGGAATTCATGATTATGCCTGTTGGTGCTGAAAGCTTCAGNCAAGCCCTCCANTGGTGTGCAGAAGTCTTCCATAACCTGAAGGGCGTATTAAAGAGCAAGGGTTACTCCACCGCTGTAGGTGACGANGGCGGCTTTGCTCCCAACCTCAAGTCTGACGAGGAAGCCATTCAGGTAATCCTGGAAGCTGTTGAAAAGGCCGGATTCAAACCTGGAGAACAATTCCGGATTGCCATAGACGCTGCTTCCACCGAAATGTACGAAGAAGCAAAAGCCAGGGGCAAGGAAGGCATGTACTACTGGTGGAAGACTGACAAGTGGATGACCAAGGAAGAAATGGTTGCTTTCTGGGAGGAGATGTGCAACAAGTATCCTATTATTTCTCTGGAAGACGGCCTGGCTGAGGAAGACTGGGAAGGCTGGAAGCTTCTGACAGAGAAACTGGGCGGCCGCGTTCAGCTGGTTGGAGACGACCTGTTTGTAACCAACACTGAAAGACTGGCCAAGGGTATTGAAACCAATACTGCCAACTCCATCCTTATTAAGGTTAACCAGATCGGTACACTGACCGAAACCTTGGATGCAATTGAAATGGCTACCCGTGCAGGATATACATCCGTAGTATCCCACCGGTCCGGTGAAACCGAGGATACTACCATTGCCGACATCGCTGTAGCTACCAATGCCGGCCAGATTAAGACCGGTGCTCCCTCCAGGACAGACCGCGTGGCCAAGTACAATCAGCTGCTCCGCATCGAAGAAGAGCTTGGAGATTTAGCACAGTATCCTGGCTTGAATGCATGGTTCAACCTGAGGAATAAATAATCTTTCTCCTTGCTTTCCTTAATCCTCCATGTTAAAATACTTATGTTGATACATAAGGAGGTAAATTTGGATGGGAGCCCTTAAGCTTATTTTGACTATAATTTTGGTCATTGCTGAACTGTTTTTGATTGCTGTTGTACTGCTGCAACCTGGTAAAAGTGCAGGATTGTCAGGCAGCATAGCAGGCGGAGCAGAAACGTTCTTTGGCAAACACAAAGCTAAGAGTTTTGAAGGCAAGCTTGAACTGCTGACTAAGATTTCTGCAGCAGCCTTCATTATCATAGCTGTTATACTTTCCATAGTATCATAGAATAAGTCGCGGCAGCAGGCTTTCCTGCTGCCGTATTTTTTGCGGCTTCTTTGTTTAGTATATATTCAAGGTGGTTAACATAGTTTTATGACTGCCTTGTTTTTTATTTGTTATTTAAAGAGTTTTGGAGGATTAGAAAATATATGAACAAGAAAGATGAAATAAAGGATAAACAATTGACGGAGATAATTGAGCAGAAAGTATTGAACCTGTTATCTTCAGACGGCGTTATTCCTTTGTATGAAGAACAATTGCTGGACCAGCTGGATCTGACAATGGAAGAGGAAGACAGGCTGCATGAAGTATTGGACCTCATGGTTAGGCAAGGAAAATTGGTGCTGACTAAGAAAAAGAAATATGCCATTCCGGAAGACCTGGGTTTCTTAAGCGGGCGATTGCAGGGAAACGCCAAGGGATTTGGCTTTTTTATACCGGATAATGGCGATGAAGATGTTTATATTTCAGCAGAAAACCTCAACGGGGCCATGCATAATGACCGGGTCCTTATCCGGCTTCTGAAACGCAATGGGCGTTCTAAAGAAGGGGAAGTAGTAAAAATCCTGGAAAGGGCTAATAAGACGGTGGTGGGCACTTTTGAGAGGGATAAGAACTTTGGTTTTGTAGTTCCCGATGACAAAAGAATTTATCAGGACATTTTCATCCCCAAGGATGAAATCAAAGATGTTAAAAACGGCTATAAGGTTGTTGTGGAACTGGTCAGATGGCCTCACAAGCGCCGAAATCCCGAAGGCAGGATAATAGAGGTGCTGGGCCATAAGGATGATGTTGGAACGGATATTGTGTCCATTATCCGGCAGTACAATCTGCCTGAGGAATTTCCTGAAGAAGTACAGAAAGCAGCCAGGAAAATTCCTCAAACCATACCTGAAGAGGAAATAAGAAGGCGGAAGGATCTGCGCCATCTGCGCATTGTAACCATTGACGGTGCTGATGCCAAGGATCTGGACGATGCAATTTCCATAGAAAGAAAAAAGAACGGCAATTTTCTCCTGGGAGTTCATATTGCCGATGTGAGTTATTATGTCAGAGAAAATGACATAATAGACAGGGAGGCGTATGAACGGGGCACCAGCGTATATCTGGTGGACCGGGTTATACCCATGCTTCCCAAGGAGCTGTCCAATGGGGTTTGCAGCTTGAATCCCGATGAGGACAGGCTGGCTTTTTCCGTGCTGATGGAGATCGACAATGAAGGAATGGTAATCAATCATGAGATAGCGGAAAGCGTTATACGTTCCAGACAACGGATGGTTTATGAAGATGTAACCAGGATCCTGGAGGAAAATGATTCTGAGCTGATTGAGAAATACAAGGATTACGTTGAAGATTTGCGCAACATGGAGACTTTGGCTGAAATTCTGCGTAATAAAAGGATGCGCAGGGGCAGCATAGATTTTGACCTGGATGAAACTAAAATCACCTTGGACCTGAAGGGCAAACCTATAGATGTCATGCCTTATGAGAGGGGGGTGTCCAACCGCATTATAGAAGAGTTCATGCTGGTTTGTAATGAGACCATAGCCGAGTTCATGGCTTGGAACGAAGTTCCTTTCGTGTACCGTATTCACGAGAGGCCGGAGATCGAAAAAATGCTTGAGTTTAATGAGTTCATTCATAATTTTGGTTACCATCTTAAGGGCGTAAGCGGTGATATACATCCTAAAGCCCTGCAGAACCTTTTGGAAAAAATAAAGGGCAGCAGGGAAGAAGGCATCATATCTACTGTTATGCTGCGTTCACTTAAAAAAGCCAGGTACAGCGATGATAATGCCGGGCATTTTGGTTTGGCTGCCAGATTTTACTGCCATTTCACCGCTCCCATCAGACGTTATCCTGACCTTATTATACACCGCATAATAAAGGAGTTCCTGAATGGCAGGCTGAATGAAGAACGTGTGGAATACCTGCAGGAAGTTCTGCCCGGCATGGCTGATCACTGCTCCCAAAGGGAAAGGCTGGCAGAAGAAGTCGAAAGGGAAGTTGACGACCTGAAGAAAGCCGAATACATGCTGGATAAGATCGACATGGAGTTTGACGGCATTATATCAGGCGTAACCCACTACGGCCTCTTTGTTCAGCTTGAAAACACCGTAGAGGGCCTGGTGCGCATAACCGNACTGGATGATGATTATTATGTGTATCATGAAAAGCACTACTGCCTGATTGGGGAAAGAACCAGGAAAGTTTACAGGCTGGGGGATAATGTCAGAGTGAAGGTGGTTAATGTTGATATTTCTTCCAGAAATATAGACTTTGTGCTGGTTTGACCAGCCTCTGCGGGCCTTAACCTGCCGGAAATATGGTTTGACAGATGATAGCGCCTGTGCTATATTATTAGTGACAACAAAAAACCAATCCAGCCCTATTTGTTGTACAATATACAAATAGGGTTATTTTATCGAAGTAGGTGCTGTTTTACGTGGCAGGCGATCAGATTAAGGTAATAGCAAGAAATAAAAAAGCTCAACACGATTATTTCATCGAGGAAACCTATGAAGCAGGTATTGTNTTGACGGGTACCGAGGTGAAATCCGTCCGCCTTGGCAAAGTCAACCTTAAAGACAGCTATGCCGACGTAAAACAGGGCGAGGTGTTTCTGCATAATATGCATATAAGCCCATACGAGAAGGGCAATATCTTTAACACCGACCCGACAAGATCTCGCAAACTGCTGCTTAACCGAAGGGAAATTAACAAACTCATCGGTTATATACAGCAGAAAGGATATGCATTGGTGCCTCTTCAGGTTTACCTGAAAAGAGGCTGGGTCAAAGTNCAGCTGGCAGTTGCCAAGGGTAAAAAGCTGTACGACAAGCGCAGCGATGCTGCAAAGCGAGACGCACAGCGCAGCATAGAGCGTGCTTTCAAGGATTATCAGAATGCCTGAATCAGTCAACATGGGGGCGTACTGGTTTCGACGGGGATAATAGGGGTGCGAGAAGCGAGTCGCGGACTCCGGGGCCGCGTCAACAACCTGGAATTAAAAATAAACGCAAACGATAACGTAGCTCTCGCTGCTTAATTAAAGCGGCGACGTCCGCCCCATAGCCCCCCGCGCTGTGGGACCGGGCGACAAATTTGCGGGGTACCGCCTGCCTAAGCTTTGCGGCAGGCAGGGAAACCTTATGAAGCTACCGACATCCGGATCCTGTCAGTGGGAGACGGGTGGAGGGAATGTTAAAACACTGACTGCACTCGGAGATGCTCTCGCCTCTGTATCTTCGGACAGGGGTTCGACTCCCCTCGCCTCCACCAAAAAATAAGGACTGTTAATTGGTTTGCCAATTAACAGTCCTTTATATTTTTATACTAATATAAATCATCGCCAATGTAGGCCATTTTTCAGGTATTATGTCATATTTCCCATCCAATGGAATCTATGTTTTAACAGCATTATATTTAATTGATAATGTTTACAGCAAGCAAATCACATATCCTCCTAGCAATCATATTATATATACATGGAGGATATCTAAATGGATAAAAAACCGTTAATAGGCTTGTTATGCAGCAATATATCTACTGAGGCTTATAAAAATATTGATATAGAGCCACCGATAGAGTTAATGCAGTTTACTCCGGAAGATATCAATTGGAATGATAAAAGAATAAGCGGCTTGATTCTTGAAAACGGCGTATGGAAAAAAGGAATCAGAGATTTTCCGGTTGTTGTTTATAACCGCTGCTATACCAGGTCAACAGGAATAACCAGGCGTCTTGAAAGATATATCGGACAGGGAAAAGTTTTTAATATCTATACAATGTTTGACAAATATGAAACTTATAACTTTTTTTATGACAGCCGGTTGGCAGAATATATGATTCCAACCTGGCCTTATGATCCTATTTTGTTAATAAGAAAGTTATCCAATGGTGAATCTGCATTGATCAAGCCTGCCAAAGGGTCTCTGGGGAGCGGTGTTATCAAGCTTAACAAAATAGGAAATGAATATTTTGCATATCTTCAAACAGTATATCCGGATGCAGTATTTAGTACAACCAGGGAACTGTTTTTCTATATCAATAAGGTAATGGTTAAGAATCCCTATTATATTATTCAACCGTTTATAAATTTCATGAAAGATGAAGACAGCGTATTCGATATGCGTTTCCTGGTTCAAAAGAATGGAGACGGCGTATGGCAAATTACTGCAGACCTATGCAGAATGTCTTTTGATGATTTCTATGTAACCAACTTAGCATATGANATTATNCCNGTGCAGGATGTCCTGAAACAACTGGATCTGGATGAAACTATTATGACCCAGATGAAGGATATAAGCATTGAAGCAGCGATGATCATAGAAGAAAAAGCGGGTCCTTTCGGTGAGCTGTGTGTGGATTTTGGTATTGAGGAAAACGGAAGACTATGGATTATTGAAATCAACGGTAAACCTGATAAAAGTCTTTTTAAGGAAATAAGCCATGAAATATACAGGAAAGCCCTGATCACACCCCTTCAATATGCTGAATATTTGGCTATACATTAGTATTCACAATACAGATATACAATTGCATATAATGAATTAGTCTGTAGGAAAGGAGATGATGACTATGGGTAAAAGACCTTGCCCGACTGGTGCTACAGGTGCGACAGGTGCTACAGGTGCAACCGGTGCTACCGGTGTAACTGGTCCTACTGGTCCATGCTGTACAGGTCCTACTGGTGTAACGGGTGCTACTGGAGTAACCGGAGCTACTGGGGTAACAGGAGCAACCGGGGTAACTGGAGCAACTGGAGTAACAGGTGTTACCGGTGTGACAGGTATTACCGGCGTGACAGGCGTTACCGGAGTAACAGGCGTTACTGGAGCAACTGGTGTTACCGGCGTGACAGGTGTTACCGGAGTAACGGGTGCTACCGGTGCAACAGGTGTTACTGGACCGCCTGCTGCTGGTGTTGAGTGCTCATGTTTTGATCAAATGGCAAATTTAATTCAACAGGTAATAGATAACTTCTCAGAATCGAATATCGGAGTCAATATAGAGAATGGTGGATCAGTTACCGGAAGGCCTAGTGAGATAGTAAACGGTACTGTATTTGTACTGACAAATGCAGCAGGCGACATTACTAACAGAATTAATATATGTAAGATAGCCTCTATATCACTTTCTGATACCGACACATTTGAAGGTTTTACCTTCCTACCCCCGCCTGATCCGCTTCCTACCGGTTGTGAGGCTGAGTGTGAAGCTGGCATAAGAGAAGTATTGGAATCATTGATGGGCGAAATGGTGAATATTAGAGCAGGGGGTACTGACACTGGAAATATGATTGTTACGCAAGTAGAGTTTGGAATGGTTATACTGGATGATCAAATTGCTGTATCCACCTGCATGATCGAAGACGTCCGCTAAATCAACTCTGACGCATTAATAGGGAAATGTCTATCATTTCCCTNTTACATAAATGATGGAGGTATAAAAATGATAACAATCAGCCTGTGCATGATAGTAAAAAATGAAGAGGATACCCTGGCCAGATGCCTTAGGTCGGTTCATGATATTGTTGATGAAATTATTATAGTGGATACGGGTTCAACTGATAAAACAAAGGAGATTGCCCGTGATTTTACGTCAAAGATATACGATTTCGAATGGATTGACGATTTTTCCGCAGCAAGAAACTATTCATTTTCCAAAGCCACCATGGACTATATACTTTGGCTTGATGCAGATGATGTAATTTTGCCAAATGATAAGAAAAAGTTAAAAAAACTAAAAGAAACATTGGATCCATCCGTAGCTACGGTTATGATGAAATATAATTATGCCTTTGATGAATATGGCAATGTCACCCTTTGCTTCTACAGGGAGCGTCTCGTAAAAAGAAGCTGCAACCCTGTGTGGCATGATCCGGTTCATGAATTCATAGGAATTGAAGGTAAAACCATTAATTCCGATATCTGCATAACGCATAAAAGGATACATGATGCTTCCGACAGGAACCTGCGGATATTTGAGAAAATGATTGAGCAGGGCAGGCCTATGAGTGCAAGAAATTATTTCTATTATGCCAAGGAATTATACTATCACAACAGGTTTAAAAAGGCTGTTGAATATTTCAATAAATTTTTGGATTCAGGAGAGGGCTGGATTGAGGATAATATAAATGCCTGTTTTCACCTTTCAATCTGCTATGACAATATGAAAGACAGGCAGAATATGCTTAAATCTTTACTGAGAAGTTTTGAATATGATCTGCCCAGGGCGGAAATATGCTGCCAGCTTGGCACCTATTATATTGCAGCAGAAGATTATAAAAGGGCAATCTTCTGGTATGAGCTGGCCGCAAACCTAAGCAAACCTGAAGGCAGCTGGGGTTTCATTCTTGAAGATTATTGGGGCTTCATACCCAATATACAGCTGTGTGTCTGTCATTATAAACTGGGCAACATGGAAGAATCCTATAAATATAATGAAATAGCAGCAAAATACAAGCCCGATTCTCCTCTGGTTAAACATAATAGGAACTTCTTTGAATCAATTATGAAACAAAAGGAAGAGCCTGAAAAATCCGCCAAGGCATTAAGTGAATCAGTTGCCGGGGATGCTAAACCCGGCAGCCAAGTACAAACCGGACAAGGTAAAGCACTCAGGATTGTTCAGGTTGCTCCGGATATTTATGCTCTTCCTCCTGAAAATTATGGCGGAATTGAATTGGTAGTATATGAAATAACCGAGGAACTGGTGCGCAGAGGACATGAAGTCTGGCTGTACGCCCCAAAGGGGACACGTACCAGTGCCAATCTGATACCTTATGAGCATAATGAACCTTGGAATGAAGAGGCAATTATAAAGCAAGTTATCAGCACATTGCCGGATAGTATTGATCTGATTCATGACCATACCCATCATTCCCTCATTGGCCGTCAGAAATTGAATATACCCACAATTTGCACCATTCATTGTCCAGTCAGCAATAATGTTAAATTTCCCGTGTATGTAAGCAAAAGAGCCAGAAAGGTTTATGGCAGCAATAAAGGCTTTCATGTTTATAACGGCATCAACCTGGATGAATACCAGTTTTCCCAGGAAAAAGACGATTACCTTTTATACCTGGGAGTACTGAACTATTATAAGGGTTCCCATATCGCACTTGATGCTGCAATAAGGACTAATCAAAGACTTATTGTTGCCGGCCCGGTACACGATCAGTCTTACTTTGACGCTGAGATAGCCCCCAGGCTTAAGAACAATCCCAATATAACTTATGTGGGGGCAGTCGGCGGACAGCAAAAACAGGATTTATTGAAGAAGGCAAAATGCCTCTTGTTTCCTACCTCCTTTGAGGAACCTTTCGGCCTGGTTATGGTTGAAGCCATGGCATGCGGAACGCCTGTTCTGGCATTTGATAACGGCGCCGTCAGTGAAGTCCTTGAAGGATTCCCGCAATTGATATGTTCTTCCCTGGATGATATGGCAGATAAGATTCTGAATCTGCAGATGCCTGCTCCTGAAGAATTGCGTCAATACGTAAAGCACAGGTTTACAACACAGAGGATGGCAGATGAGTATTTGGAGCTGTATCGCCGGGTTATGAATAAAAAAGGGAAGCACCTGTCCAATGTTAATATACTAAACAAAAGCAAGCTGCTCCGCATAGCACAGGTATCGCCTGATTATTATCCTGTTCCTCCACCGAATTACGGTGGTATCGAAAGGGTAATATATGACCTTACCGAAGAATTGGTTGAGATGGGGCATGAGGTTTATTTATTTGCCACGGGAGGCAGCAGGAGCAGTGCCCGGGTAATCAACTATGAGCATCATGGGTTCAGTCCCTATGAAATTTCAGAGTTTGTTAAGAAAAAACTGCCTCCGGATATTGATATAATTCATGATCATACCCACTCCTCCGCAATAGGCAGACTGAACCTTGACATACCTACGGTGTGTACCATTCACACTCCTGTAAATAACCCTGTGAAATGTCCTGTATATGTAAGTAAAAGTGCCCGGGAATATCATGCCGGAGGCAAAGGCTGGTATGTTTATAACGGTATTAACCCAAATGATTTTGAATACAGCGAGGAAAAGGATGATTTTGTACTGTATATGGGAATGCTGGCCTGGTATAAGGGCATTGTTCACACCTTGGAAGCAGTTGAAAAAACAGGAGATAATCTTATTCTAGCCGGACCTGTTTATGATGTGGATTATCATAAGCGTGAAATTGAACCCAGGATAAAGGCAAACCCCAGGNTAAAGTATATAGGCGAAGTTGGCGGCAAAAGGCGCACAGACCTGTTAAAACATGCCAAATGNCTTTTGTTTCCCACTGTATGCAATGAACCATTCGGGCTGATTATGATTGAAGCAATGGTATCAGGCACTCCTGTTCTTGCTCTCTCCAACGGAGCAGTACCCGAGGTATTGGAGAGATTTCCCGAGCTTATATGCAGTACTCCGGAAGAAATGGCGGAAAAACTTATGCGCCAGGATTTTCCTGATCCAAAAGAAATGCGCAGCTATGTACTTGGTAACTTTACCAGAGACAGGATGGCAAGAAACTACCTCAATATATACTATGAGCTTATTAAAGCTTAGTAAACGAGTTCTTGCATATTAAAAGTTATGCCGATTTATGTTGTAATAGGGTTGTATTTGGAATATAATCAGTGGTGAAAATAATTCTGCCTTCTTCCTAATTGATATGGAATGATGTGGTTTAGCAGAAAGGGGAATGGTATGAAAAAAATATATGAAGGTAAAACCAAGGATGTTTATGCCCTGGAAAACGGAAATTACCGGCTTGTATTCAAAGATGACGTTACAGGCGAAGATGGGGTCTTTGATCCGGGTGCCAATCAGGTGGGCCTGTCTATTGAAGGAATCGGCAAAACAAATCTGAAAGTATCTGTAAAGTTTTTTGAAATGCTGGAAAAAGAGGGTATTCACACGCACCATATAAGCTCTGATATTGACAGATCTTCCATGGATGTGCAAAAAGCAGAATTCTTTGGCAAGGGCTTGGAGATTATCTGCCGCTATCGTGCAGTAGGAAGTTTTTTGCGCCGTTACGGAGCTTATGTAAAAGAAGGGGACAAGCTCAATGCTTATGTTGAAGCTACTTTAAAGGATGATGAGAGAGGGGATCCGCTGGTTACGGCGGAGGGCCTGGAAGTTCTTGGCATCATGTCTGTTGAGCAGTTTGAACAGATTAAGGCAGATACACGAAGAATAGCTGGATTAATAAAGAAAGAGCTGGAAAAGAAAGGCCTGGAGCTTTATGATATTAAATTGGAATTCGGGCTGGATGAAGATGGAAGAGTGATGCTTATTGATGAAATTTCATCAGGTAATATGAGGGTTTACAAGAATGGAAAAATTATGGACCCCATGGAATTAAATAAAGCTTTGCTGGATGAATAGAAAAAGCTCCAACGAACCTTTATCGATCGGCCAACCTGACATCACCGTAAACTTCTGTTTCCCATTACCGATTACTTCAAAAACCTTCGTCTGCCAGCCAGCTTCTTTTACTTACCCGATTTTCGCTTCGTTTCCGCTGCTTTCACACTGGATTATGTGATTGCAGCTTCCAGTCCGCTTCCACCGGCATAAATAAATTTCACTGACACTGTCAGATATAGCAGGGTACCAGCCCCTGCCGGTTTTTGCTAACCAGCAATGTTCTGTTTCCATTGTACGGTTCTGCAAGGTTTCCTCTCTTAGGGATTCCTTGGAGCTTGTAGCTTAATCCTACTATAAAGAAGCTGATGAGTCAAAGTTTGTACAGTTGCAAAAACTGTTATTATGCAAAAATATTCAGAATATTCATGCGTTAACTCCTTCATACTCTGTTTTTTGTCGGATATCATTTTTTTTAATATATATAAGATATGATAATATCTATAATGTAGATTAATATGTAGCAGGTGAAAGATTTGGCCTTTATTACTTTTTCCAGAGAATCGGGAAGTTTCGGAGAGGAAATAGCTGACAAGCTGGCTATGAGCCTAAATATTCCGCTGATTTCACGTTCGGTGGCCATGGCCGAATGGTTTCCGGAAATAGCCGATAAGCATGAACTTCACATGCTGTCTGAAAGCCCCCGCTTTTATTTAAACAAATCCAGACTCAATATCACATTTGCCGCTTATTTGGAACAAAAGCTGAAAGAAATGGTTGAAAAGGGTCCGGCAATCCTGTTCGGCATGGGATCACAGGTTATATTTTCCGGCCATCCGGAAGCTATACATGTCAGAATTACAGCATCTCCCGAAACACGGCTGCAAAGGCTCAGCAAGATTCATCACTTGGGCCGGGAGGATGCCAGGCGCATGCTGCAGCTGACCGATAGGAAACACAAGCGCTATGTATCAACTATATACAAGCAGGATATATCTGATCCTGCTCATTACCACCTTATTTTAAATACCGATTCTCTAAGCATTGATGAAAGCGTATCTATCTTAAAATTTGCTTTTGAAAACAAGCAGGCTAAAGTTGAAACAACAGAAAAACTGGAAGAAGAGTCAGCAAAACCCATTGTATTTAAAAACGAGTCCGAAGAAGAATTTGCAAGGATATTGGATATGTACGGACTGGAATGGGAGTACGAACCACATACATTCCCCATCGAGTGGGATTCAGAAGGAAATATTACCGGAGCCTTTTCGCCGGACTTTTATCTGCCTCGTTTCGACACATATATAGAATTAACTACTATGAATCAGAAATATGTGTCAGGCAAGAAGAAGAAAATGAGAAAGCTGAAAGAGCTGTATCCCGGGATTAATATAAAAATGGTTTTCAAAAGTGATTTTCATTCTTTGTTGAGAAGGTTCGGACTGGATAAGGAGGCTCATGGCAAATGAAGGAAAAAGGGATTGGCAGGATAATTTTTACTGAGAGAGAGATACAAGAGCAGGTTTCAAAAATGGCAAAGATGCTCTCTCTCGACTATGACGGTAAAGACCCAATACTAATAGGAATACTGAATGGCTCATTTTATTTTATGGCAGATTTGACTCGCTATATGACCATCCCGTTATCAATAGATTTTTTGTCCATCGGTGTTTATCCGGAAGTAACCAAAAAAACGGGAATTGTCCGGTTTAACAAGGAACTCGATCTTTCAATAACCGGCAGGCACGTTTTATTGGTTGAAGATATAGTGGGAACGGGTCTGACCCTTGGTTATATTTATCAGCATATGGAAGCATTTAAGCCGGCCAGCCTGAAGATATGCACTTTACTGGACAATCCGGCAGAGCGTCTGCTTGATATAAAAATTGATTACCGGTGTTTTGTAATGCCGGATGAATTTCTTGTAGGCTATGGCCTGGATTATGAGCAGAAATACCGGAATCTGCCTTATATAGCTGCATACAGACCTGAACCCTGATTTCTTTACAAAGATATATATATGTAGTACAATTGTATAAGAAAAGTTAGAAAATTGAGAAATGGCTCGGCAAAATGGAATGTCTGAGTCTTTATATATTTTAAATAAAGGGATGCACGTTATAAGATGTTTTTCAGAAAGCGACATATTGATATTGCCAACGGACCTCTGCTCAGCAACATGCTCTTGTTTGCCCTGCCCATTATGGCTATGAACATATTGCAGCTCATGTTCAATGCAGCTGACATGATTGTAGTCGGGCGTTTTTCAGGCAAAACTGCCCTTGCTGCTGTAGGGGCTACTGGCTCACTTATTAATCTGCTGGTTAACCTTTTCATGGGCTTGTCAGTGGGTACCAGCGTAATTGTCTCCCAGGATTATGGCGCCGGCAGACATGTGGATGTAAGCAGGGCTGTGCACACTTCAATGACTCTCAGCATTATCGGCGGCCTGGCTGTTATGGTTACGGGCATTGTTTTCTGCAAGCCATTGCTGGAAATGATGGGAACCCCTATGGATATAATCAGCCTTTCCATTTTATATATGAAAATTTACTTTTTGGGAATACCGGGTACAATGGTATATAATTTTGGCTCGGCTGTACTGCGTGCCATAGGCGACAGCCGCCGTCCCACTTACTATCTTTTCATGGCTGGTGTTGTTAATGTTATATTAAACCTGGTATTTGTAATTGGATTCCGCATGGGTGTTGCAGGTGTAGCCTGGGCTACAACTATTTCGCAATATCTGTCAGCCGTTCTTGTGGTAATATGCTTGTACAGGAGTCACGGCTCAATACGGTTTATTCCAAAACAGATGAAAATAAGCAAAGAAAAATTTTTGCCTATTCTAAGAGTTGGCGTGCCTGCGGGATTGCAGGGAGCACTGTTTTCCATTTCCAATGTGATGGTTCAATCGGCAGTTAACTCCTTTGGTTCAACCATGGTTGCCGGAAATTCAGCTGCTGTTAATGTAGAGGGTTTTGTATCAACATCAATGAACGCTTATTACAATGCAGCTATAACTTTTACCGGACAGAATATGGGTGCAAGAAAATATGACAGGATAGATAAAATCGCTTTGATATGTATTTTATTGATCATGTCTACCTGGTTTGTTATAGGTGGTGCCACTTTGCTGTTTGGCAGACAATTGCTCAGTTTGTACTCAACTGATGCCCAGGTTATTGAGCTGGGCATGAGACGCTTATTCATTATGATGTCATTTTATTTTCTATGCGGAATTATGGTTGTATTTCCTGGTATAACCAGGGCTATGGGCTATTCCATACTTCCTATGCTGGTTACTTTGGTTTGCGCCTGCCTGCTTCGGATTGTCTGGCTGGCAACCATATTTACATGGAATCCTACACCCTTGATGCTTTATGCTTGTTATCCGGTAACCTGGGCTTTGGCAGGGCTTGGCCAGGCAGCAATTTTCCTGTTTGGCCGCAGGCAAGTCCGCAAACAAAATGCGCCTGAAATGGAATTTGCATAAGAGGAGGGGTGAGCATGCCTTTAAAAATTATCAAGGGAGATATAACAAAAATAAAAGCGGATGCCATTGTCAATGCAGCAAATAAAACCCTCCTGGGAGGCGGAGGGGTTGACGGGGCAATTCACAGGGCAGCCGGCCCCAAGCTGTTGGAGGAATGCCGCACCCTGGGAGGATGCGAAACCGGCGAAGCCAAAATAACCAAGGGTTATAATCTGCCTGCCAGATATGTTATTCATACCGTTGGCCCGGTATGGAAGGGCGGAGATCATAAAGAGGAAGAACTTTTGGCCAGCTGTTACAAGGATTCATTAAAACTGGCCATAGAGCACGGACTGAAGAGTATAGCGTTTCCGCTGATATCAGCAGGGGCTTACGGCTATCCCAAAGACCAGGCTTTAAAGGTGGCTGTGAAAACTATTAATGAATTTTTGAAGGAACATGATTTGGAAGCCTGCCTTGTACTTTATGATGAGAAATCGTATCAAACAGCCAAGAAACTATTTGATTTTGTTGAGTAAAAACTTTTATCTTTTAATCAGCAAAACCGACAGATCATTAACATTGGTCCCGGTAGGCCCTGTTATAATGAGGCCGTCGCAGGCTTTAAGGGCATTATATGCATCGTTGTTTTCCAGTACTTCAAATATGGATATGCCTTTTTCAGCCAGAATTTGCGCTGTACTGGCATCCACATAGCCTCCTGCCGCATCCGTCGGACCGTCTGTGCCGTCTGAGCCAAATGAAAAGACTGCGACATTATTTAATCCCGAAATGCCCTCAGCTGCTGAAAGGGCCAGCTCCTGGTTCCGTCCGCCCTTGCCTGTGCCTTTGACATGCACTACGGTTTCTCCTCCGGCTATAAAGGCAAGGGATTTTTCTGTGTTATTATGATATTGCGCAATTGATGCCAGAAAGCTTCCTGCTTCCCGTGCCTGGCAATTCAGGCTGGCAGTCAGTACAATAGGTTCATAGCCCAGCTCCCGGCATGTTTTCTCAGCAGCGGCACATAGCTGTGTTACACTTCCTGTGATCATTGTCTTTACATTGGTAATCTTGTCAGGTGTTTCGATTTTAAGCATTTCTTCTGTTTCTTTGGATATGGAAATACCGTATTTTCTTACTATTTCCAAGGCTTGTTCACTGGTTGAAGTGTCCGGATAGGCAGGTCCGGAGGCAATCATATCCAACGGGTCGCCTATAATGTCTGATAACACAACGGAGAATACTTGGGCAGGTTCACACAGCTTTGCAAATTTACCGCCCTTTACTGCCGATAACCGTTTGCGGATAGTATTGGTTTCTACAATATCCGCACCGGAAGCCAACAATTGTTTGGTTATATCCTCCAGCGTTTCCTTGGGCACCAGGGGTTTTTCAAATAAAGCGGAACCGCCGCCGGATATCAGAAACAATACAATATCTTCTGGTGAAAGGTTTGAAACAAGCTGTATGGCTTTCTCAGTAGCAGCAAAGGAATTTTCATCCGGTATAGGATGGCCTGCTTCATAGATGCGGATATTGGGCAAATCTCCCTGGGAGTGGTCATACTTTGTTATTACAATGCCGTCATCGATCCTGCTGCCCAGAACATCGCTTGCAGCCTTCGCCATAGACCATCCGGCTTTTCCAATGGACACCAGAAGCAGCCTGCCTTTTGGCATTTCCAGTTCCTGCAGGGCCTTTTTAACTGCAGTATCAGGCAGGGCAGAATTTATGGCAGCGTCAATTATTTTATAAGCATCTTTTTTTAAACTCAAAGAAATCCCACCTTCCTGTGTGCATTACATTCCATAATTTTTGCAAAAGCGCCAAAGCATATGCCTTGGCGCTTATATTATACTAGATGCTAGCTTACATTGCTGTTTATAAATATCATCCGCCGAATAATTTGATAAACAGGTAGATGATATAAACGTTAATTATAGATGCTATGCCTGCAACGAGAGTTCCCACTGTCTGCGTCTTATATCCATCTTCTACTCTCAGATCCCCAAAGTTTGTTACTACCCAGAAATAGCTGTCATTGGCATGGGAAACGGTCATGGCACCTGCACCGATTGCAATTACCGTCAATGCGGCTGATACTGGAGTATCCAAGCCTAATGTAGGCAGCAAAGGTGCTATAATTCCTGCGGTGGTGGTCAGAGCAACTGTTGAAGAACCCTGGGCAGTTTTCAGGATAGCGGACAACAGGAAGGGGAACAAAAGTCCGATCGCCTGAAGGGCTTGTGCGTTTTCTTTGATGTAATCCACCATGGTGGTATTTGCTATTACATTTCCGAGAACGCCGCCTGCTGCAGTAATGAACAATATGGGTCCTGCTATTTTTAGGGTTTCTTCGGTCAGTTCATAGAAGTTTTTACTGCGTTTTTGTGATACCAGTAAGTAAATTGCTATTATAACTCCAACAGCTATGGCTATTATTGGAGTTCCCAGGAAGGTGATTACAGGTACGGATAGTTTAGCCATATTAAAGGCAGAAGACAGGCTCATGAGAATAATCGGAACAACTATGGGAGCAAATGACAGCCATGCGTTAGGCAGTTCACCATAGCTGGCAACCAGCTCTTCGTATGACTGTGTAATCTCTTCTTTTGTTTCACCCATTTCTTCTTTGGATTTTACTCTTTTGCCGACATTAATTGCAAAGAAGTAGCTGGCAATCAAAGGCAGAATAGATGCAAGTGCACCCATAATAATGACCATCAACAGGTTGGCTTCTTGGTTCAGACCTGTTTCGAACAGGGTGTTAGCCGCAGCAATGGGACCTGGTGTTGGTGGAATAAAGCAGTGCGAAATGTAGAGCCCCAGGGATAGTGCTGCAGCACTTGCTACTGCAGATCTGCCTGTACGTTTTGCCAATGCCTTTCTGATGGGGTTGAGAATTACGAAACCACTGTCGCAGAACACTGGAATGGATACTATCCAGCCCATGATCAGNATTGCCAGTTCAGGCCTTTTTTTGCCTACCGCACGTACCACAACGTCTGCCATTTTTAATGCAGCGCCCGTTTTTTCTAGTAATGTACCGATGAGTGCACCAAAAATAATGACGATTCCTATGCTCTTAAAGGTATTGCTGAATCCGGTTCCGATAACATCTGGGATATCTGTCAGCGGAATTCCTGCAACCAGGGCAAAGAGCAGAGCAATCGCCATAATGGATAGGAATGCATGAATTCTTAGTTTGGAAATAGCAAGAATCATAAGTACGATTGCGATAACAAAGGCGATAATAAGAGGAATACCAGACATGAATAATACCTCCTTATGAATTGAAGTATGAAAATTGATAATTCATTAACAAATATGAATTATCAGAATACTATACTTTAAATATACATTATTATATTTGCAAAGTCAATTAAAATAAAACCTTCCCTGTTCCGGGAAGGCTTTTATCCAAGCTTCAGTGTCAGATTTTTTCAAATGAAAAATATTGCTGCTATGGTAGTAACCGCCAGGCCGATAATCACGGGTTTCATATTTCGCCTGACCAGGTCAAACGGGCTGACTCCGCATATGGCAGCTGCAGGAATAACTGCCCATGGAACGATTGTTCCTCCACCCACCCATATGGCTGCAATCTGGCCAAGGGCAGTCAATGTAGCTATACCTCCGCCCAGGGCTGTAGAAAACAACCTGGCAACAGAACCGGCCAAGGTTATGCCGGAGAATCCGGAACCGTCCAATCCGGTAATTGCGCCTACAATTGTGGAAGTAACGGCGCTTATGGCGTTGTTTAAGGGAACAGTATTTGCCAGTGCAATCCCCAAATCATTTACCAATCCGTTGGAAGACTCAGGCAATATTTCTCCGAACAGATTAATAATTGCCATATCTCCCAGGTAAAAGAAAGCGGCAATAGGAATTACAGGCCCGAATACTTCAAAACCGAATTTTAACCCTTCAATTAAATTAGATGTAATCTTTTCAAGCCCTTTGCCTTTGTAAGCAGCCATGGATAGTAATACGAGGATTATAAGGGATGTGCCGCCAATAAGAGCGGTGGCGTCTCCCCCTTGCAGTTTGAGCACCGACATTATTACCAGATCTGCTGTAAAGAGCACAGGTATTAAGACTGCAAAAAATACCTTGGCTTTCTTTGGAAGATCAATGTGATCCGTATTCTTGCTCCCTATCTGTGCATCCTTTGTTCCAGGCAATTCGAATCTTGATTCCGTTGAAATAGTGCCTTTCTTCATATCATTCCGCAGGAATAAAAAGGCAGCAATAGTAGTTACCACGCCCATAATAATAACCAATGGTATGCTGGCCGAAATCACATCACTTACCGGTATGCCGGCACCATCAGCAGTCAGTTTAGGCGCTCCCTGGATGATAAAGTCACCTGAAAGAGCTATTCCATGGCCGAACAAATTCATTGCCATTGCTACTCCGATAGCGGGCATCTTAACCCTGAGTGCAGCTGGAAGAAGTACTGCTCCTATCAGGGCAACTGCAGGAGAAGGCCAAAAGAACCAGGATATTATCATCATCAGAATGCCTATTACCCAATAGGACATTGATGGGGTTCGGATTAGTTTTGTAAAGGGATAAACCATAAACTCATTGACGCCGGTCTTTAGCATGACCTTGCTCATTCCGGTAATTACTGAGATGATCAATATGGTTCCCATAAGCTCTGTTATTGCCAGGATAAAGCTGTTGAATATCCCCATTACAGAAGCATACAGCGATCCGGTGGCTATTAACCCGATTGCAAATACTCCCGCTATGGAAACCAGGCTGGTATCTCTTTTCATTATCATATTGATGATGATCAGCAATATTAGTGTCAAATATACCCAATGCAGGGCTGTTAATTCTATGTTCAATTAAAGCTCCCTCCTTTCCAAAAATCCGCAATTCAGCGGAGCTATAGTATTACAGTATGCAGGAGGAGTTGGGATGGTACGAAAAAAACAGATATGAGAAAATCAAGTTGACAATGCAGATTGAATTGGCTATAATAAGTTTGTCGATTGGCGGGAATGGCGGAATTGGCAGACGCGCTAGATTCAGGTTCTAGTGGTCGCAAGACTGTGCAGGTTCAAATCCTGTTTCCCGCACCACAACAGTGTTCCTTCAGCTTCAGCTTGCTGCAGGGACACTTATTTTTTTGTCAAAACAGTATATGCTGTATAATATTTAGTGTATAATTTGTTTGTACGATTAATAACTGTATACATAAATGGAGGAAGTATCATTGAGGAAAACAAAGATTATCTGCACATTAGGTCCGGCAGTTGATGATCCGAAGATTCTGGAAGAATTGATGAAAAAGGGCATGGACGTTGCCCGTATGAATTTTTCTCACGGTGATCGCGAAGAACACAAGAAACGGCTGGAAAATTTCAAGAATATAAGAGACAGATTGGGTTTGCCTATTCCTTTGCTGCTGGATACCAAAGGCCCGGAAATCAGAATCGGACGTTTTAAATCCTGCGAGGTGACATTGAAGGAAGGCTGCTCCTTTACGTTATTTCACGATGATGTTATAGGGGATGAAAGCGGGGTTTCTGTTTCTTATAAGGATCTGTACAAGGATGTCAGCACAGGCACCCGGATTCTGATCAATGACGGCTTGATTGAACTTAGAGTTGAGCGGATAAAGGATAAAAACATACACTGCACTGTTTTAAACGGCGGAGTAATAGGGGACAGAAAAGGCATTAATGTGCCGGATGTGGAGATAAATCTGCCTTCTCTTACTGAAAAGGACATTGAAGATATTAAGTTCGGCATAGAAAATGAGTTCGATATTATTGCTGCGTCCTTTATCCGAAAAGCCCAGGACGTGCTGGAAATAAAAAAGGTGCTGGAAAAAAACGGCGGCCAGGACATAATGGTAATCGCCAAGATTGAGAATCGTCAGGGCGTTGATAATATAGATGAAATATTAAAGGTTTCCGACGGAATTATGGTAGCCAGGGGTGATCTTGGTGTAGAAATTCCGGCAGATGAAGTTCCCATTGTTCAGAAGATGCTGATAGATAAGTGCTACCGAAATGGGAAACCCGTTATCACAGCCACACAGATGCTGGATTCCATGATTCGCAATCCCCGGCCCACCAGAGCGGAGGCCAGCGATGTTGCCAATGCCATTTACGATGGGACCAGCGTTATAATGCTGTCCGGTGAAACAGCAGCTGGAAAATATCCGCTGGAGAGCATGGAAACAATGTCAAGAATTGCCTTGACAGCGGAAAAGTCTATTGATTATTGGAAAGAGTTTAAGGCAATGAGGTACAATGTAGACGTGAGCGTTACCAATGCTATCAGTCATGCAACCTGTACCACTGCTATGGATTTGAATGCATCTGCTATTGTAACGGTAACTCAATCAGGGCGTACCGCCAGAATGATATCCAGATTCCGTCCAAACTGTCCTATAATTGCTGCTACACCATCACCCAGGGTACAGCGTCAGCTTAATATGTCATGGGGTGTAATTCCCTACCTGGTTAAAGTGGCAGAATCTACGGATGAAATATTTGATATGGGCATTGAAAAAGCTTTGGAATCCGGTATTGCCAGGCATGGCGATATTGTCGTAATTACTGCGGGAGTGCCCATAGGAGTCAGCGGCACAACCAATATATTGAAAGTGGCTACGGTTGGAAAGGTTCTGGTCAGAGGCTCTGGAACCGGTACAGGAGCTTATACCGGCGAGATCTGTGTTGTCAGAACTCCTAAAGAAGCGGAGGAAATATTTGAAGACGGCAATATATTGGTAGCCCCTTATACATCCAACGAAATGCTTCCGGTAATGAAAAGAGCATCAGCAATCATAGTTGAGGAAAGCGGGACCAACAACCATGCCGCCACTGTAGGGATGGCATTGGATATTCCTGTTATAACCGGTGCGGAAAATGCTACACAAATATTAAAGAGGGGCTCAGTTGTTACCGTAGATTCCGACAGGGGTATAGTGTACTATGGTTCCCTCAGCTGATATTCATTTATAAATTTTAACAATGCTGGATAAAGATGTTCAGTATAAAGCATCACCTGCGTGATAATCTAATTTTGAAAGCATGCTGTGGCAGTTGCCAAGTTAACGAAAGGAGCAGGTGATGCTGATGAAAAGAATATTAACTGTGCTTACAGCACTATTATTTGCAATTATATTTTTTGTGCAGGTTCTTGCTTCAGAGGAGCTGAGCTCTGAGATAATCAGCCTCAGCTATAAGGGTTCTAATAAATATATGTCTTGGGATTTACAGATTCCCCAGGTGCAAGGGCTGGATAGCGCCAGAGTCGAAAGGAGTATAAACAGGCATTTATTGAAAACAGTTAAACATCTTAAAAAGGAAGTGCTGGCTGAAGCTATAAAAGCTTACAGAGAGTCTAAAAAGGCAGAATATCCTTTCAGACCCTTCGAAGTCCATGTGGATTATAAGGTTCATGCTTTAAATCAGAAGCTGCTTAGTTTGACGATGGACCTATATAAATTTACCGGCGGAGCTCATGGTTTTACAGTTCGTAAGCCCTTTAATTATGACCTTAAGTCTGGGAAAGAGTTAGGATACAAAGATATATTTAAAGATTGTCCGAACTACAGTCAGGTTATTATACATCATATTACAGACAAGATAATTAAGAATCCGGATGCTTATTTTGATGATGCTCTTGATAAAGTACGGCAGATGACAGATGAACAGCCGTTTTATATTACAGACAAAGGTATTGTAGTCATCTTCGGTTTGTATGAAATAGCGCCATATGCTTCGGGCATTCAGGAATTCTTTGTACCATTTTCCGCCTTCAAGTGTTCATAATCTAACATACTGCGTATACTAATAGCATCCTATTATTTGGATGCTTTTTAGTTTTAAATTGTACTTGCCGCAGCTTGTATAAATATACATATTTTTAGAAATGTATTGACAAATAGTTTTGGTCTGCGTATAATACTAGTCAATATAGTACATTACAGTGATAAAGGATATTAAATGCGATGACCGGGAAGTAGTAGCGGAAGCTTGCATTCCTTACAGAGAGCCTTTGGTTGGTGAGATAAAGGCAGTGAATAGTTCCGTGAATTCATCCCGAGAGCTGCACACTGAACGGCATTTTGCCCAGTAGGCTGTGCCGGAATCCGGCCGTTAATTTCCGGAGGGGTAATTATTGTTACCCGCTGAGGTTGTTTTTATAAACAACGAAGACAAGGTGGTACCGCGAACCAAAAATTCGCCCCTGTTATACAGGCGGCGATTTTTTATACCTTATATTAATTTACTTAAATGCTTTATTATGATTTATGGAGGTAGGGAAAATGAAAAGGTACTCTAAGATTCTTGCAATGGCATTAACTTTAGCTGTCATTATCCTGGCAGCAGGATGCGGCCCCAAAACCGAAACCGGGGCAAACGGCAGCCAAACAGATGCGGACAAAGTAACTATCGGCATAATCCAATATGCAGAGCATGTGGCGCTGGATGCAGCCAGGGAAGGTTTTATCGATTCACTTAAGGATCAAGGTTATGTCGAAGGTGAAAACGTAGTATATGACCTGCAAAATGCTCAGGGAGATCAATCCAATTTGTCAACCATCAGCGATCGCTTTATCAGCAACAAGGTTGATCTGGTTTTGGCAATTGCCACGCCTGCAGCACAGGCGATTGCAGGCAAGACTTCGGAAATTCCTATTTTAGGAACAGCAATTACGGATTACGTAGAAGCCCGTCTGGTGGATTCCAATGAAAAACCAGGCAAAAATGTAACCGGAACATCCGATATGAATCCAATAAAAGAGCAGATTGAACTTTTGGTTAAACTGGTTCCGGACGCCAAAACCATAGGGTTGATATATACAGGAAGCGAGCCTAATTCAGTTGTACAGGCAGAAATCGCTAAAGAGGCCATTGAGAATTTAGGGTTGAATCATACAGAGGTAACCGTTACCAATACCAATGATGTACAGCAGGCAACACAGTCTTTGGTAGAACAATGTGACGCTATTTATATTCCTACGGACAACACCTTGGCTTCAGCCATGCCCACAGTTTACGGAGTTACTGCGGAAACAAAAACGCCTGTTGTATGCGGGGAGACCGGTATGGTCAAAAATGGCGGTTTAGCTACCCTTGGAATCAATTATTATGATCTGGGCTATCAGACAGGCCAGATGGCGGTTCCCATTCTTAAAGGAGAAGCCAAACCTGCTGATATGCCGATACAATTGCCTGCCGGATATGACTTTGCCATCAACGGCACTATAGCTGAGGAATTCGGCATTGAAATTCCTGAAGATTTACAGGAATACGTATTCGAAATGGAGCAATAAGTGTAAGATAAGGAGAATGGGTGAACCTTTATGCTGGATATTTTAATGGGTGCAATCTCTTTAGGGTTGCTTTGGGCTGTCATGACAATAGGGGTATTTATCACATATCGGATACTTAATATAGCTGATCTGACGGTAGAGGGCTCCATAGCAATGGGGGCAGCGATTGCCGCGCAGGGAATAACTTTGGGTATGAATCCCTATGCGGCAACCCTGCTTGCTTTGATCGGAGGTATGGCAGCAGGCATGGCAACCGGATTATTGCATACTCAATTAAAAATTCCGGCATTGCTTTCTGGAATCCTGACTATGATCGCTCTCTGGTCGATTAATTTAAGAATAATGGGCAAAGCCAATATATCGCTGCTTCGCATGAATACGGTTTATACTTTGCTGGAAAATTCAGGTCTGGATAAGGCTTATGCCATCATAATTCTTGGGCTGATTGCAGTTTTTGGCATAATAACCTGCCTGTATTGGTTCTTTGGCACCGAAATCGGATGCGCAATCCGTGCTACAGGCAACAATCCCAATATGGCAAGAGCACAGGGAATAAATACCGATGTCACAATTATACTGGGCCTTATCATCAGCAACGGCTTGGTGGCTGTAAGCGGGGCTTTAATTGCACAAAGCCAGGGTTATGCTGATGTGCAAATGGGCACAGGTTCAATTGTGATTGGTCTGGCTTCTGTTATAATAGGCGAGGTGCTTTTTGGCAGGAAAAATTTCTACAGCCGGCTGGTCTCGTTGGCATTAGGCGCAGTAACCTATCGGATTATTATTGCCTTGGTGCTGAAAATGGGTATGCCGGCCAATGATTTGAAACTGTTTACTGCCATTACTGTTGCAGTTGCGCTTTCTCTTCCGACATTAAAGGATTACTTGATTCCAATCCGCAGATCATACAAGGGGGTGGACTGATTGTTAGCAGTAAAAGATGTATATAAGTCCTTCAATCCGAATACAGTTAACGAGACAGTTGCTTTGTGCGATGTAAACTTTGAAATGAAGGAAGGGGAGTTTATAACCCTGATTGGAGGAAATGGTGCAGGCAAATCCACCCTGCTTAATTGCGTAGCTGGCGTCTACAGCGTCGACAGAGGCACTATTTTAATAGATAATGTTGACGTAACCAGGCTTCCGGAGCATAAACGGGCAGCAGTTCTTGGCAGAGTGTTTCAGGATCCCATGATGGGAACTGCTGCCAACATGGGCATTGAGGAAAACCTTGCTCTGGCTTACCGCCGGGGCAAAAGAAGAGGCCTGAGATGGGGAATTACCCGGAAAGAGAGGGAAATGTACCGGGAACAGCTTAAATGGCTGGAACTGGGTCTTGAAGACAGATTGACCGATAAGGTAGGTCTTTTATCCGGAGGCCAGCGGCAGGCTCTTACCCTTTTGATGGCGACACTAAAAAAACCTAAGCTTTTGCTGCTGGATGAACATACAGCAGCCCTCGATCCAAAAACAGCACAGAAAGTGCTGGAAATTACCGATCGCCTGATTAGGGAGCATAACCTGACTACTATGATGGTAACCCATAATATGAGGGATGCCATAAAGTATGGCAATCGTCTTATTATGATGCATGAAGGACGGATTATTTTGGATATAGAAGGGGAAGAAAAGAAAAAACTAACTGTTGAAAGCCTGCTCAAGCGTTTCGGCCGCATAAAGGGCGAAGAATTTGCCAATGACCGGGCTTTGCTTTCTTAATACTTATTGCAATTGTTAAAAAGGAGCATCATTGGATATGGACAAAAGAGTTCCTTTATTGGAACTGCAGGGCAGAATGAACCGATTTAGAAAAAGAATGGATTTATATTACCCAGATTGGAACTGGGTAATTATTTTCAGTAAAGTTAATCAGTACTATTTTACGGGAACCATGCAGGACGGCATGCTGATAATTCCAAACGATGATGAGCCGGTATTCTGGGTTCGGCGGAGTTACGAAAGAGCCTTGGACGAATCATATTTTCCCGATATCAGGCCGATGAGAAGCTATAGTGATGCAGCCTCATCCATATCGAAGGTTCCGGATGTACTGTATACCGAAACCGGCATTGTGCCATATGCTATGCTGCAAAGACTGCAAAAATACATTCCATTCAGGCAGATCAAATCGGCAGATAATGCAATAATGGCCGTCCGGGCAGTAAAAAGCGGGTACGAGCTTGGGATAATAAAAAAAGCTGGCAGAATACACCAAAGAATATTGGAACAGCGGGTTCCGGAACTGCTGGAAGAAGGAATGAGCGAAAGCGATCTGGCAATCAGGCTGTTTAATGTATTGATGGAAGAAGGACATCACGGATTTGCAAGGTTTGGAATGTTCGATACTCATTTGGGTATAGGGCAATTGGGTTTCGGTGAGAGTTCTTTGTATCCTACTTATTTTGACGGACCTGGCGGCAATTACGGCATGAGTCCTGCCATGCCTTTCTGGGGCAGCAAGGAAAGAAGGCTGAAAAAAGGGGATCTGGTATTTGTTGATGTGACATTTGGCTTGGATGGATATCATACAGATAAGACTATGAACTATATGTTTGGTGCCCCTATAGCGGATGAAGCGGTAGAAGTTCATCAGCGCTGCATTGAACTTCAAAGGAAGGCTGCCTCTCTATTGGTGCCGGGAGCTGTGCCGGCAGATATATATAATGAAATAATTAAGGAATTGGATGCCGAATTTCTTGAACATTTCATGGGCTATGGAAATCAGAAGGTGAGATTCATCGGTCATGGCGTCGGTCTGCAAATAGATGAAGCTCCTGTTATAGCAGCTGGCTTCACTGAACCCTTGGAGGAAAACATGGTCATTGCTCTGGAGCCTAAAAGAGGTGTTCCAGGTATCGGCCTTATGGGGACGGAAAATACCTGGCTGGTTACAAGTGAAGGAGGGCGCAGCATAACAGGAGACAGCCCAGGTTTGCTGCTCGTATAAATATTTTACTACTTGTATAATTGCTGATAAAGTGATACTATAATACGAAAATGCTTTTTTAGTGGATACATATATCAGGGGAGGTAGTAATGAACAGACAAAAAAGAGTAGCAGCCGTACATGACATATCCTGTTTTGGCAGGTGTTCCCTTACTGTGGCTTTGCCAATTATTTCAGCTGCAGGCATTGAATGCGCAGTGGTTCCTACTGCGGTCTTATCCACTCATACAGGGGGGATTGACGGCTATACATTTCATGATTTGACCGATGAGATCATGCCGATTGTTCAGCATTGGAAACAGCTGAATCTCAGGTTTGATGCAATTTATACCGGTTATTTGGGTTCTTTTAGGCAATTGGATATTGTATCAGCCATGTTTGATCTGCTGGGCTCCGGCAACACCTTTAAGATAATGGATCCTGTAATGGCTGATAACGGGGTTTTATATAAATCCTTTTCCCCTGATTTCCCCAAGGGAATGAGGAAGCTTTGTGAAAAAGCTGATATAATTATACCGAATATAACTGAAGCTGTTTTTTTACTGGATGAACCTTATAAAGAAGGCCCTTACACCCGGGAGTACATAGAGAGTTTGCTTAAAAAACTTGCAGAGATCGGAGCAAAGCAAATAGTGCTCACGGGAGTGTATTTTGATAATGAGCAGCTGGGAGCTGCGGTTTATGATTGCAAAAGCGGTCAAATTGATTATTCCTTTGCCGGCTGGATAGAAGGCTACTATCATGGCACGGGCGACGTGTTTGGCAGTGCTTTCGTAGCAGCATTGCTCAGCGGCTGCAGTTTGGCCCAGGCCAACGCAGAAGCTGTTAAGTTCACGGTTGACAGCATCGCCAGAACCAAAGCAGCCGGCACGGATATCAGGTTTGGGGTAGATTTTGAAAACGGGCTGGGAGAATTTGCAGCCAGACTGATGAAATGCAAGGGGTAGGCAGGGGTGAAACTGATAAATGAGCGATGATCTTCCAATAATTAAAATAGAAGGTTTGAGTAAGGCCTTTCAAGGGCCGGATGGAGAATTCTTTGCCCTGGAAGATATTAATTTAGAGATAAAAAGCGGTGAAATATTCGGCATAATTGGGATGAGCGGGGCCGGTAAAAGTACTCTTGTCAGATGTATTAATTTTCTGGAGCGGCCCACTCAAGGCACCGTTTATTTTGATGGGCAGAATCTGTCAGATCTGACCAAAAAAGAGCTATATAAGATCAGGCAGTCTATCGGCATGATATTTCAGCAATTTAATCTGCTCATGCAAAGGAATGTTTTGGGAAATGTATGTTTTCCCCTGGAAATAGCCGGAGTGGAAAAGGATCAGGCTGTTGAAAGGGCAAAAGAATTATTGTCCATGGTAGGGCTGTCTGACAAAACATATGCCTACCCTTCACAGTTATCCGGAGGTCAGCAGCAGAGGGTTGCCATAGCAAGAGCCTTAGCCACTAATCCCAAGGTACTCTTGTGTGATGAAGCCACCAGCGCTTTGGATCCGGCAACCACAAAAGATGTACTAATGCTGCTTAAGGACATAAATAAAAATCTGGGAATTACGATAGTAATAATAACCCATGAAATGAAGGTTATTGAGGAAATCTGCAACAGAGTGGCTATAATCGATAAGAGCCGGATTGCCGAAGTTGGAAGCGTTGAGGAAGTATTCACCAGGCCTAAAACTGCTGCCGCAAAGCGGTTGGTATTTCCTGAAGAGCATTCCATTGAAATGGTTCCCGGCAAGCGATGCTGCCGGATCGTATTTAACGGCAATTCATCCTTCGAGCCGATTATAGCAGGAATGGTTCTGGATTTCCGTCAGCCTGTCAATATTCTATTTGCAGATACTAAGAATATTGACGGGAAAGCATTTGGGCAAATGGTTATTCAATTGCCTGACAATGAACTTACCGCCAGCAGGATGATGGAATACCTGCGGGCAAAGAACCTGACAGTTGAGGAGGTAGATGGCTATGTTTGATCCGGAAGTATGGATTATGCTTGGGCGCGGATTGCTGGAGTCCCTTTATATGACCCTGGTTTCCACAGCGTTGGCTTACCTGCTTGGGCTTCCGATGGGCATAGCCATGGTAGTAACAGATAAGGAAGGCATATACCCTCGTGAGAGGTTTAATTGGATTTTAGGATTAATAATAAACTTATTCCGTTCCATACCATTTTTAATACTTCTGATAATGGTATTACCTGTAACCCGGGCGATTGTGGGAACGACAATAGGCACCAATGCTACTATAGTGCCTTTGGTAATAGCAGCTGCTCCTTTTATAGCGCGGCTGGTCGAGTCTTCCCTCAAGGAAGTTGATAAGGGGGTGATCGAGGCCGCCCAGTCCATGGGGGCCTCATCTATGCAGATCATCACCAAGGTATTGCTGCCTGAAGCCCGCCCATCCCTTATTGTCGGTGCTGCCATAGCTGTTACTACAATTTTAAGCTACTCCGCCATGGCTGGTTTTATTGCCGGAGGCGGTTTGGGAGATATTGCCATCCGCTATGGCTACCACCGTTATCAGACCGATATTATGCTTGTTACTGTGGTTTTGCTTGTGCTTATTGTGCAAGTGCTGCAGGAGGCGGGCATGAGGCTGGCAAGGCTTGGTGATAAACGGAAATGATTTTGATATTATAAAATTCTGAATTCTAATAAGTTGGGGGTATAAGATAATGAAAAGAACATTGGCTGTTATCCTGATAGCAATCCTGTCATTTTCACTTCTGGCAGGCTGCGGCAAATCAGGTGATGATAAAAAGATTGTTGTAGGAGCAACACCTACACCTCATGGAGAAATTCTGGAAGTTGCCAAGGAAGTACTGGCAGAGCAGGGTTATGAACTGGAAATCAATGAGTTTACCGAATATGCACAGCTCAANCCGGCATTGGATGCAGGGGATTTGGATGCAAATTATTTCCAGCATCAGCCTTACCTGGATGATTTTAATGCCAAGAANAACACCAACCTGGTATCTATCGGAGGCATTCATTACGAACCCCTGGGCCTTTATCCCGGCAAGACTTCCTCAATTGAAGAAATCCAGGACGGAGCCCAGATTGCTGTACCCAACGATACCACTAATGAAGCCAGAGCCTTATTGCTTCTGCAGGATGCAGGCCTGATCAAGCTGGATCCGGATGCAGGTCTGGAAGCTACCAAAATGGATATTATAGAAAACCCGAAAAACCTGGAAATTGTGGAAATTGAGGCAGCTCAGCTGGCCCGTGCTCTTGAGGACGTTGACATGGCGGTTATTAACGGAAACTATGCTCTTCAAGCCGGATTGAACGCTGCTACAGATGCATTGGCCAAGGAAGAAAAAGACTCTTTGGCAGCCACTACTTACGTAAATATAGTTGCTGTAAGAGAAGAAGATAAAGACAACGAAAAACTAAAGGCCTTGGTTGATGCGCTGAAGAGTGATAAAGTAAAAGAATTCATAGAAGAAAAGTATAAAGGCGCAGTTGTAGTAATGGACTAGGCATATAAAAGCAAAGAGCTGTGATTTTGAATCACAGCTCTTTTTTCGTTCGTTTTTCTATGGGGATATATTCTCTTATGGGCATCACGCTCTTGTATGAAGGCCGGATTATCTTTCCGGAATTAATCAGTTCTTCAATGCGGTGAGCACTCCAGCCTGCTATGCGGGACACTGCAAATATGGGAGTATATAATTCCAGCGGCAGACCCAGCATGCTGTAAACCAAGCCGCTGTAAAAGTCGATATTGGCGCTGACGCCTTTGTAAATTTTTCTCTTTTTTGCTATCAGCTCGGCTGCCAGTTTTTCCACCCTGTTATAGAGATCAAACTCTTCAGTTAATCCTTTCTCCTTGCTTAATTCCTCCAGAAAACCTTTTAATATATTTGCCCTGGGATCTGAGAGAGAGTATACAGCATGTCCCATGCCGTAAATCAGGCCGGAACGATCGAAGGCTTTTTTATCCAGTAAGGCAGTGAGATATTCTATAATCTGTTCTTCATCATTCCAGTCGGAAACATTCTTCTTCAGGTCTTCAAACATTTGAACGACCTTTATGTTTGCCCCTCCATGCCGCGGACCTTTAAGCGAACCCAGTGATGCTGCTATGGTGGAATAGGTGTCGGTGGCCGATGAAGTCACCACATGGGTGGTGAAGGTGGAGTTATTGCCGCCCCCATGTTCTGCATGCAGCACCAATGCAATATCCAGAATACGTGCTTCCAGTTCGGTATATTTACTGTCCGGACGAAGCAGATGAAGGATGTTTTCCGCAGTCGATAAATCAGGCCTTGGAGTGTGTATAACCAGGCTTTGGCCATCATGGTAATGCTTGTATGCCTGATACCCGTACACGGAAAACATGGGGAACAGGGCAATCAGCTGAAGTGACTGCCTTAATACATTTGGTATGGAAATATCGTCGGCATATGTGTCATATGCATAAAGTGTCAGAACGCTGCGGGCCAGGGTATTCATCATATCTTTGCTCGGGGCTTTCATTATAATATCCCTGACGAAATTGGTAGGCAGAGTACGATAACGGGCCAGCAGCTGCTTAAAATCATCCAGCTCTTCTGCCGTCGGCAGCTCGCCAAACAAGAGGAGATAAGCAACTTCCTCATAACAGGAATATCCTTTTTCAATTGCTCCTTTTACAATATCCTCTATATCATATCCCCGATAATATAGCTTTCCATGGCAGGGAACGGTTTCGCCTTTTTCATTTACGGCAGTAGCCACAATTTCGCTGATTTCTGTAAGGCCGGTCAATACACCTCTTCCCTTTAAATCTCGCAAACCTCGTTTTACATCATATTTTTCATAAAGTGATGTATCAATTGGTCCATTTTTCATACAAAGTTCCGAGAGAGCAAGAATTTCCGGAGTTATTTCTGAATAACGAGATTTAGACATAGAACACTCTCCTTTCAGCTTAGATTACAATTTATACGACAGTGAGATTAAGAGGGGAAAGTTGACCGCCGATGAGTTCATAGTTTAAGATTTAATAAATTATACTATTATTCAGGTAAATATGTCAAAGTCTGTTTTTGTCGATTTAACCTGCTGCTGTTACTTGTATTCTTCTGCGTGTCATTATAAAATAGGAAATAATGCACATCAATGGCAGTAGTGAAAGGAATGTTTTATATGAGGGTACTGGTCACAGGCGGAGCAGGCTATATAGGCAGCCATACTTGTGTGCAGCTTATTAATTCAGGCTATGACGTTGTTGTGGTTGATAATCTGTGCAACAGTAAAATCCAGGTGCTGGACCGTATAGAAAAAATTACCGGAAAGAAAGTAAAGTTTTATTGTGAAGATGTCCGCAATCATGAAGCATTAGATAAGATTTTCAGTTGTGAAAATATTGAGGCGGTTATACATTTCGCAGCCTACAAGGCGGTAGGCGAATCTGTTTTCAAACCTTTGGAGTATTACAACAATAATCTTATTTCCACTATTACTCTTTTGGAAGTTATGCAAATGCATGGAGTAAATAACTTTGTATTCAGCTCGTCTGCAACGGTTTACGGTGAACCGGAAACAGGGCCCATACGTGAGGATTTTCCTACTTCTGCAGCAAATCCTTATGGACGAACTAAGCTCATGATTGAAAGCATTCTTAAGGATTTAAGCATAGCCCGTCCTGATATGAATATAGTTATTCTGAGATATTTTAATCCAATCGGCGCACATAAGAGCGGCCTGATCGGCGAAGACCCGAATGACATTCCCAACAACCTGGTTCCCTATATTACTCAGGTGGCAGTAGGAAAACTGAAAAAGCTGCAAATATTCGGCAATGATTATGAAACCAAGGACGGCACCGGCGTAAGGGATTATATTCATGTTGTGGACTTGGCAGACGGCCATGTTGCAGCCTTGCAAAAGCTGAAGGAAAACTGCGGCCTTGTTATTTACAATCTGGGTACAGGCACTGGTTATTCAGTATTGGAAGTGGTACATACTTTTGAAAATGTCATCGGCAGGAAAATCCCATATGAATTTACTGAACGCCGTCAGGGGGATGTTGCAATATGTTACGCAGATCCGTCCAAGGCACGTGCCGAATTGGGCTGGCAGGCAAAGTATACATTGGAAGACATGTGCCGGGACAGTTGGAACTGGCAGAAAAAGAACCCCAATGGATATGAATAATGTATATGTTAGGAGGATGCAGATATGGACAAACCAGTTTTGGCAATTATGGCAGCAGGCTTGGGAAGCCGATATAAAGGCCTGAAACAGGTTGATCCTGTTGGGTTGAATGGAGAAATAATCATGGATTTTTCCATTTATGATGCCATGCAGGCAGGATTTGAAAAGGTAATATTCATAATAAAAGAAGAAATGGAAACTACGTTTAAACAATCAATCGGGAACAGGATATCCAGATTCATGGAAGTGGAATATGCTTTTCAGCGGCTGGACGATTTGCCTGAAGGATATGCTGTGCCTGAAGGCAGAATTAAGCCCTGGGGCACAGGGCATGCAGTGCTGGCATGCCGAAATATCATAAAAGGTCCTTTTGCAGTTATTAATGCGGATGACTATTATGGCAGGAAAGCATATCAGCTGATCTATGATTTTCTGGTTGGTATACAGGATGATGAAAAGTACAGGTGCGCCATGGTTGGCTACAAACTTGAAAACACCATGACTGAGTATGGCCATGTGGCGAGAGGAATTTGCCAGGTGAGCGAAAATGGATATCTTCACGACATCAAAGAGAGGACCCGTATTGAAAAGAGGAATGGAAAGCTTCAGTATACTGAAGACGGAGAAAACTGGGTTGATATTCCTGCTGGAGCCATTGTATCCATGAATTTTTGGGGCTTTACTCCTGGTTTTATGACTGAGCTGCAAAACAAGTTTCCGCTTTTTCTGGACCGTGCATTGGCAGAGGCTCCCCTAAAAGGAGAGTATTTTCTTCCCAATGTTGTGGGTTCTTTATTAAAGGAAGAAAAGGCAACAGTTAAGGTGCTGCATACACCTGACAAGTGGTACGGTGTTACCTACAGGGAGGATAAGCCTTCAGTGGCTGCGGCTCTGCAACATATGCAGCGGTCTGGCATTTACCCGGAAGAACTTTGGCAGGAGTGATCCTCCTGCCTGCAAATTATTGACAGTATTTGTTTTTAATTTTATAATTATTGAAAATGATTGTTGTAAATTCAATCGAACGGGATTATTGTCAAGTCTGCTGCAAGCTCATAGGTAAAATTGAGGTGATGGTTTGAATGAACTAATCAGTAAACTGAAGGAAGTGCTGGCTTCAGTGCTGCCGGTTACTTTTATAGTATTAGCGCTTCATTTCACGATCAGTCCTTTGGAACCGAACATGCTGTATGCATTTCTTATAGGCTCTTTATTAGTAATAATAGGACTGACAATTTTTCTGTTTGGTATAGATCAGGGCATAGAGCCCGTCGGGCATAATATAGGAAATACCATGGCTCAATCCGGCAGTTTTGCAGCTATTACAACTGTCTGCTTAATTTTGGGCTTTTTTATTTCATATGCTGAACCAGATCTGCACATACTTGCAAACCAGGTAGGTAATGTTACCTCAGGCCGTTTTGACAAAACCTTGATGGTAGTAGTGGTTTCCATTGGCATTGGCGTAATGATGACCTTGGGCATGCTGCGAATCCTCAAAGAAATCCGGATCAAATATGTGTTTACTGCAGCATACGGCTTGATTTTTATTCTTTCCATTTTTTCTTCACCGGATTTTTTGGCAATTGCATTTGATGCATCCGGAGCAACCACAGGGGCAATTACAGTGCCTTTTATGCTGGCTCTGGCAGCCGGAATTTCCGCCATGAAGAAAGACAGCAAAATGGGTGAAGCTGATAACTTCGGACTTATAGGTATTTCTTCTACAGGCGCTATACTGGGAGTGTTGAGCGCAGGTCTTTTGCTTGGTATAAACAAAATGGAAGGAACACTGCCTGAGAATACTTATTTTGGATCAAGTCTGCTTGATATTTACGGTTCAATATTTCCAGGCATTGTTAAGGATTCTTTAGTTTCACTGCTTCCTATAATAATTGTATATATCTTGTTTCAAATTTTTTCCTTTAAACATAAGAGGAGAAGGGTAATCGACATCTCTCGCGGGTTGATCATCACTTTTGTCGGGCTGGTAGTATTTATGTTAGGTGTCTACGGCGGATTTATGGCGGTGGGCACGCATACTGGTATCAGGTTGGCTTCGATGGATTCCAATTTACCAGTATTGATTGTCTCTTTACTTCTTGGTCTGACAACAGTATTGGCTGAACCGGCTGTGCATGTATTAACTCACCAGGTAGAAGATGTTACAGGCGGATCCGTAAAAAGACGTTTGGTTTTATTATTTCTGTCTGTAGCAGTGGGACTATCGATATTTATGTCTGCATTGCGGATACTAATTCCTGATATTAAACTATGGATGTTTTTGCTGCCCGGCTTTGGTATTTCAGTAATTCTTGGCTACTTTGTGCCGGATTTGTTTGTAGGCATGGCCTTTGATGCCGGGGGTGTGGCATCCGGCCCAATGACAGCCACCTTTTCTCTGGCGTTCGTTCAGGGAATAGCTGCACAGATTCCTACGGCTGATTTGGTGTCAGATGGTTTTGGCATGATTGCCATTGTAGCTATGATGCCTGTTATAGCGCTGGAACTGTTGGGCGCCTTATATCAGGCAAAGACACGAAGAGCAGCCAAAGCAATATTAAAGAGAGAATAACGGAGGTAACTATGGAAAATCAAATACTGACATTAATCCTTAATGAGAATCAATGCCATAAATGTATCCGCTATGCAAGAGAAAAGGGTATTAAGGGCGTTATGGTTACAATAGGAAGGGGAACGGTAGACAGCGCCGTTCTGAACTTGCTGGGCATAAAGAGCCAAAAAAAGGAGATAGTACAATTTTTGCTGGAAAAAGAAAAAGCACCGGAGCTGCTGGAGTACTTTACCAGTAAACTACAATTACATGAAGCTGGCCATGGAATAGCATTTACTACTCCGGTTATTGCCATAGTCGGGCTGGGGCATCATGAAATGGAACACATAGAGTCAGACAGTCACTTAGTTCAAAGTATGGAGGAAAAAGGTATGTTTCAAAAACTGACAGTGATAGTGGACCGAGGTATGGCAGAAGATGTCATGGATATAGCACGCAGGGCAGGAGTGCGGGGTGGTACAATCCTTCATGGGCGCGGTGCAGGTGCGGAGATGGCTACTAAATTATTCGGCATCGAGATAGAGCCTGAAAAAGAGCTGGTTTTAATTCTGGTTCCAAGTGAATTAATAAAGAAAGTGATAGAGGATCTGACCACTGAACTTCAGCTTGATGAACCTGGCAAAGGCATCTTGTTTGTGGAACCAATTCTGGAAACCCGCGGCCTGTTTGAGATGCACAACAAAAAAAGCAAATAGACACTTCTTGCAATAGAATAAGCGCACCTTTATATATAACTTATATACAAATATGCTGTAAATTATTGTTAGGAGTTATATGTTGCAAATCAGGTAATTTATCGATATAATACACTAAGTGGCGGCTGTATTAAAGCTTTATCACATTAAAACCATTGGAATAACCTATTTGACAACCAGAATTCAGCCTGCTATACTATTAAATATTCTTAAATATATATAAAAAACATAGCTTTGTTAACTATTTAACAAAGGTTTATATTTTATTATGTTCAATCTAGCTGGCAGATTAAACAAGGCGGGAAGGGTATTATATGAGTACAAAATTAATGTCTTACATTTTAAAAAGGCTTGTCTTAGCTTTATTGACGGTTTGGGTAGTTGTAACTATCACTTTTTTTGTTATGCATGCTGTGCCGGGCGGTCCTTTCCTGGCAGAGAAAGCTATCTCTGAAGCTGTTACCAAGCAGCTGGAGGCAAAGTACGGCATGGACAAGCCGCTGATGACACAATATTTAACTTACCTGAGAGATGTTGGAACCAGGTTTGATTTCGGTCCTTCATTAAAACAACGCGGACGTGAAGTGGCTGATATTATTTATGACGGGATGAAAACATCAGTGAAATTAGGTCTTATAGCTGCTTCAATTGCATTGTTTTTCGGCATTATATTAGGCACAATTGCTGCAATTCGCAGAAATAAGATTATAGATAAAGTAATTATGGTAATTACAACAGCCTTTGTATCTATGCCATCATTTATAATGGGTTCATTATTATTGGTATTGTTTGCTTTAAAGCTTGAATTATTCCCGGCCAATGGTTCAACTACAGCCGGCCTTGTTTTGCCCATAATAACATTAGCTCTCTATCCTTTGGCTTATATAACACGCTTGGTGCGCTCTTCCATGCTTGATGTTCTGGGGCAGGATTATATACGCACTGCGCATGCAAAGGGCGTTTCACGCACAAAAATAATTTTTGGCCACGCATTGAAAAATTCCTTAATTCCGGTAATTACTTATGTCGGCCCTATGCTTGCTTATATCGTAACCGGTTCTCTTGTAGTGGAGAAAATTTTTGCAGTGCCAGGAATCGGCCGGGCTTTTGTGAACAGCATTACAGGGCGTGATTATCCGCTTATTATGGGCACGACCATTGTTCTTTCAGTACTAATTGTAGTTATGAATCTTGTCAGCGATATTCTGTATAAAGTCGTTGATCCGCGAATTACTTTGGAGTAAAGGGGCAAATGAACAGATGAGTAAAAAACTGCTAAGCCTCCAGTTGGACTTAGATGATTTTATTCCGGCAACGGATGAAGAAAAAAAGTATATGGTGCAGATGCGTCAAAGTACGACATTTTTTAGAGATGGCGTTAAGAGGCTGTTGAAAAATAAGGTTGCTACTGCAAGTTTTATTATAATTGTTTTGATTACATTATTGTCTATAATTCTGCCAATGATCTGGCCTTACTCTTATGATGCCATGCTTGGTGTGAGCCCGGGCAAACCGGTAGACGCTTCTTACAATAACTTGCGTCCCTTTGAATATGGTGCTACCGAAAAGAAACTTATAGAGCAGGGAGAGAAGGTGTTTCCTCATATTCTGGGAACCGATTCTTCCGGCCGAGATTATTTTATCCGGGTTGTATACGGAACCAGGATTTCATTGGCAGTTGGTTTTTTTGCCAGCATAATAGTGCTTGTCATTGGCATGACAATAGGATCCATTGCCGGTTATGCCGGCGGCAAAGTGGATCTTATTATCATGAGAATTGTTGATATAATTTACTCACTTCCTGACATGCTGATGGTTATTCTCTTGGCATCAGTTCTCCGGGTAGCTTTGGGTGAGCAGATAGACAATTCAGCACTGAGTAAGATTGGCTCCAATATTATAAGCCTGTTCATTGTATTTGGAGTTTTATATTGGGTGTCTATGGCCCGCCTTATCCGCGGTCAGATTTTATCCTTGCGTGAACAGGAATATGTACTGGCAGCACAATCAACAGGAGCTAAGGGAAGCTGGATAATAAGAAAACACCTGATTCCGAATAGTATTAGTGTTGTTATTATCTCAACAGCACTTCAGATACCAAACGCCATTTTCACGGAAAGTTACCTTTCATTCCTTGGTCTTGGTGTAAATGCTCCAATGCCGTCTCTTGGCTCTCTGGCTTCGGAAGCGCTTAATGGTCTAGCATCGTATCCTTATCGTCTGGTTGTCCCAGCTGTGGTGATATCGCTTATTGTTTTATCATTAAACCTCTTCGGCGATGGTTTGCGCGATGCCTTTGACCCGAAGCTTAACTAATTAAGAAAGGTGAAATTATATGGCATTGTTGGAAATAAAAGATTTGCATGTGTCTTTCTATACTGATGCCGGCGAGGTAAAGGCGGTAAACGGTATATCTTTTGACTTGGAACGCGGCAAAGTCCTTGGCATTGTTGGTGAATCCGGTTCAGGCAAATCAGTTACCGCATATTCTGTATTGCAAATCCTTGAAAATAACGGCAGAATTGTTTCTGGCTCCATCAGAATTGACGGGCAAGAGCTGGTCGGGGCAGGGGAAAAGGTAATGAAAACAATTCGTGGAAATAAAATCTCCATAATTTTTCAGGACCCGATGACTTCTCTTAATCCTACCTATACAATAGGCAGGCAGATAATGGAGGCGATTTTGCTTCATACGGACAGGACCAAGGAACAAGCTTATGAACGTGCTGTAGAAATGCTGCGCCTGGTAAACATCAACGAGCCTGAAAAGCGGATGAAGCAGTATCCGTTTGAATTGTCAGGCGGTATGCGCCAGCGTGTAATGATAGCCATGGCTCTGGCTTGTGAGCCTGATATCTTAATCGCTGATGAACCGACGACAGCTCTGGATGTTACTATTCAGGCCCAGATCCTGGAGCTTATGAAGTCTCTTCAGGAAGAGCTTGGCATGGCTATAATTCTGATAACGCATGATTTGGGTGTTGTTGCACAGATGTGTGACGAGGTAATTGTTATGTATGCCGGCTCTATTTGCGAGCAGGGTACAGTAGATGAGATTTTCTACAATCCACGGCATGAGTATACAAAAGGACTTCTTAATTCCATCCCCACTACTGCAACAAAGGACCAAAAGCTCAAGCCAATATCCGGTACACCTATAGATTTACTGAATTTGCCTAAAGGATGTCCGTTTGCACCTAGGTGTGAAAATGCTATGAAAGTGTGCATTAACCATCCGGCTGAGCCTATGGTTATTAATGAAAACCATGTTGCAGCTTGCTGGATGAATGTTAAAAAGGGCATTGAGGATGGAAATATTGTATTGAACAGTAAAGCAGATGATATTAAGGAAGGCGGCGGACAGCTGTGAGTTCTAAGAATAATAATAATCCGTTGGTCGAAGTGAAAGACTTGAAGGTATATTTTGATATAAACGTAGGGTTCTTGAAAACCAAGCCGCTTAAGGCTGTTGACGGAGTCTCTTTTTCTATAAATAAAGGGGAGACCCTGGGACTGGTAGGTGAATCCGGATGCGGAAAAACTACCGTCGGCCGCACACTGTTGCATCTGTATAAGCCGACTGACGGTGAAATATGGTTTGATGGAAGAAAAATTGAAAATAAGGAAGACTTGCAGATTTTGCGTAAAAAGGCCGCAATGGTCTTTCAGGATCCATATTCCTCACTTAATCCGCGTATGACAGTTTCTGATATTATAGGCGAACCTCTTGATGTACACAGAATGTATAGCAATAAACAAGAACGCAGAGAACGCATTCTTGAGTTGATGGACTATGTTGGCTTGAACAGCGAACATGCATCACGCTATGCCCACGAGTTTTCCGGGGGACAGCGTCAAAGAATCGGCATAGCCAGGGCTCTTGCAGTAAATCCTGATTTTATTGTGTGTGATGAGCCTGTTTCAGCCCTTGACGTTTCGATACAGGCTCAGGTCATCAATATGTTTGTTGAACTGCAGGAAAAACTTGGACTGACCTATTTGTTCATAGCCCATGATATTCTGGTTGTTCGTCACATCAGTGACAGGATTGCTGTAATGTATCTAGGAAAAGTGGTAGAACTGGCAGATGCGAAAGAAATATACGATCAACCCCTTCATCCTTATTCCAAGTCTTTGCTGTCTGCTGTTCCTATACCTGATCCTGAAACTGCACGAAAGAGCAAGCGTATTGTACTTTCAGGGGATATACCAAGTCCATTGGATACCCCATCAGGGTGTCCTTTCAGGACTCGTTGCCCATACGCAATTGATAAGTGTGCAGAATCCATGCCTCCTTTTGAAGAGGTTTCCAAAGGGCATTATGTAGCTTGCCACAGGGTAAAGGAAATAAACTGATAGTGTTTTCATCATATGTGTGAACCATGAACTTCTGTTCTGTTTACACATATTGAAAATATACACAAATTTATTTTAAGGAGGAAGAGAAAATTGAAAGGTAAAATGAGAAAGATTTTAGTTGCATTTTTGGCACTAATTCTGGTTCTCAACCTTGCAGCTTGCGGAGGCGGCAGCAGCCAGGAACCCGGAAGCACTGATACGCCGGCAACCCAAAGCCCATCATCAGATGAGGGAACCGGAGATACTGGTGCTGAAACATCAATTGCGGTTTGTATAGCGTCTGAGCCGGATACACTTGACCCGGCGCTGAACTCTGCAGTTGACGGAGCTACCATGATTGTTCACCTGTTTTCAGGTCTGGCCAAGTGGTCACAGGATGAAAACGGCAGACATGTAATTGTACCGGATGTTGCCGAAGAGCTCGTTGAAGGCGTTGAAAATCCGGACGGCACCGTGACCTACACTTACAAAATCAGGGAAGGTGTAACCTGGTCTGACGGTCAGCCCGTTACTGCCCATGACTTCGAATTTGCCTGGAATCGCGCTGCTTCACCAGAACTGGCTGCCGATTACAGCTACATGTTCGAAATTGTGGACGGATATGCAGAAATGTGGGAAACAGATGATGACGGTAATTTTGTTAACCCGGATGCAAAATTAAATGTAAAGGCTGTAGACGACAGAACATTTGAGGTTACCATTGAAAATGCTGTTGCTTATTGGGATGAATTGCTTGCATTCCCGGTATTCTTCCCGGTTCGTGAGGACGTTGTTGCCGATGAAGCCTGGGCAACTGATCCTTCCACATATGTAAGCAATGGTGCCTATAAGATGACTGAGTGGGAGCACAACAGTGTTATCGTTCTTGAAAAGAACCCAAATTATCACGAAGCAGACACTATTAAAATGGATAAAATCGAGTTCTATCTCTCTGACGATCAGAACAACATGCTGACCAACTTCCAGAACGGTACATGGTTGTTTATCGATGATGTACCCACCAATGAAATCCCCAATCTGAAGGCACAGTATCCGGAAGAATTTGTAGTTGCCGGACAGATTGGTACCTACTATGTAAACTGGAACATCAATGAAAACCTACTTCCTGAGTCCAGCAACCTTGAAGGCGAAGAGGCAGAAGCTGCCATGGCTGAAATTCGCTATGCATTGGGTCTGCTGATTGACAGGAACTATATCGTTGAATCCATTGCCCAGGGCGGCCAGGTACCTGCTTCATCATTCGTTGCAATGGGTATGACAGAGCCTGATGGTTCCGAGTTCTATCAGAATGCAGGTCACAGTGACGAGTATATTGGATACTATGATGTATCTCCTGAGGCTTTCGAAAAGAATTTTGAACAAGGCATTGAAATCCTGAAGAAGTACTATACCTATGATGAAGCTACAGGACAGTTTACCGACTTCCCGACCTTCACATACCTGTATAATACTTCCGAAGGGCATAAAGCAATTGGCGAGTATATCCAGAGCGCTTTTGCCAATGTCGGTATTACCATGAACCTGGAGAACCAGGAATGGAACACATTCCTCAACACCCGCAAGAACGGTGACTATACTGCAGCCCGTAATGGATGGNTGGCTGACTATAACGATCCCATCAGCTTCCTGGATATGTGGGTATCAGGTTCCGGAAACAACGACGTCCAGTTTGGTAAAGGCAACCATGCTAACCTCAAGATGTATGACCTTGACCTGACTGAGTATGGCATTGATATTAAAGTAGAAAACGGAACATGGGCAGAGACTTATGATGTACTTATCGAAACTATTAAGAAAACAACAGACGATGATGTACGTTATAAGCTCATGCACCTGGCTGAAGACATGCTGATGGAGACAGGTACAATTACCCCGATTTACTACTACACAGACCTGTACATGATCAGCAGCAAAGTGGACGGCTTCTATGCTAATCCGCTTGGATACAAGTTCTTCATGTACTGCACAGTTAATGAGTAATAGTCTTTAACCAATAAAAAAAGATAGGGCCTAGATTTGCTAGGCTCTATCTTTTTTTCTGAACTGCTTATTAAAAACGTTTACAATACCTTTGAATTTGCAGTGCGATTTAATAAATTCATGCGGGCTACGGACAGCATAAGCTTTATCCGGTTTTCCTGATTGATGCGGGTAGCGCCCGGATCATAGTCAATAGCAACTATGTTGGCATTGGGGTGATTCTCCTTAATTTTTCGGATCATGCCCTTGCCGGAAATATGGTTGGGAAGACATCCGAAAGGCTGGGTGCATATAATGTTTTCTACCCCGGATGTTATTAGATCCAGCATTTCAGCAGTGAGAAGCCAGCCTTCTCCCATTTTGGCTCCTGTACCAATATAACCCTTAACCAATGATTTGACATGATCATAGCTGGAAGGAGCCCGAAAGCAAGGCTGAGATTTTACCGCTTCGATCAGGATATTTTTCATATTTGCCAGGTAGTTTTTGACAATCCTGGTTATTATGGAAACGCCTTTTTTCATTCCATATAATTTTGTATCGGTAGCCGTATTATCGCATGTATAAATGACAAAATCCATCAGACCGGGGATTTCTATCTCCACATCTTCCTGCTGGAGAAAGGCTTCCAGGTTGTTATTGCCCAGTGGAGAGTATTTCATATATATCTCTCCAACAATGCCTACTTTCACTTTTTCCTCTCTTCTAACAGGAATATCAGCAAACTCTGATGCTATCTGCCACATATTTTTCTTGAATCTGTTTTTGTTTAACAGGCTTCTACCCTTTAATTCCCTGCTGATTTTTTTTATCCAATTATCAGTCAGCCTGTCTGTGTCTCCCGGATTAATTTCATAGGGACGGACTTGATTGGAAAGATGCATGAGTATATCTCCATAAAGAACCGCATATACAAACTCTATAAGCATGTTCAGGGTAAGCTTGAACCCTGGATTTTTTTCCATTCCGTTCAGATTAAATGATATTACAGGCACATGCTCCAGACTGTTTTGCTTCAATGCTTTGCGCAGCAGATAAATATAATTTGAGGCGCGGCATCCGCCGCCTGTTTGCGTAATTATCAAGGCGGTTTTATTTATATCATATTTGCCTCTTTTTACAGCATCCAAAAGCTGCCCTATTACCAAAAGGGCAGGATAGCAGGTGTCGTTATGGACATACTGCAGTCCTTCTTCGATTATCCGCGGATGGGTGGTATCCAGCAGTTCCGCCTTATACCCATGCTTACGCAGAATGTTTTTCATAAATTGCAGGTGAATGGGAAGCATCATGGGAATCAATATGGTATATTCCTTTTTCATTTCTTTTGTAAACAGCAATCTGCCATCTTCAGAGTATTTAAGTTTGCTCATATTATGCAGGAACCTCCTATAAAGTAATGGCGGCAATCAGGCTGCGGAGGCGGATTTTGGCTGCACCTAAGTTGCTTATCTCATCAATTTTAATCTGAGTGTACAGCTTATTTCCAGTTTCTAAAATATCCCGAACCTCATCAGTGGTTATGGCATCCAATCCACATCCAAAGGAAACCAGTTGTACCAGTTGCATGTTTTTATGCTTTGTAACATAATGAGCAGCTGAATAAAGCCTGGAATGGTAGGTCCATTGATTTAACACATTAACCCTCTTTTTCTCTGCCAGGTGGCTGACACAGTCCTCTGATATTACCACCAGTCCCAGGGAGTTGATCAATTGATCTATTCCATGATTGATTTCCGAATCAATATGATAAGGCCTGCCAGCCAGTACTATTATCGTATACCCGTGCTTTTCTGCATACTGGATTGCCTTTCTGCCATATTCCCTGATGTCTTCCATGTATTGGTGATATTCTCTGTAAGCTTCTTTAACTGCTGCCCGGGTCAGCTTTTCAGGTACGCCAAAATTTTCATTGAAAAAGCTACAGGCTCTTTTTGTAAATTCATTTTGGTTAGAAAGGGAAAAATAGGGGTAAAGAAATCTTACATTCTCCAAGGCTGAAACATTTGCCTGGAGCAATTCAGGATAATAGGCAACAACAGGACAGTTATAATGGTTATCTCCGGAAAGTTCATCAAAATTATAAGTCATGCAAGGGTAGAAAATAGTATTTATCCCTTTTTCCAGCAACAGCTCTATATGTCCGTGTATCAGCTTTGCAGGATAACAGACTGTATCGGATGGTATGGTATGTTGTCCCTTAGTATAGGTTTCTCTGGAAGATTCACCGGAGATTACAACCTCAAATCCTATTTTGCTAAGCAAAGTGTGCCAAAAAGGAAGATTTTCGTACATGTTTAAACCCATGGGAATGCCAATCTTGCCGAGGGGCGCGTTCTTTCTGGGCTGGTAACCCTTAAGCCGTTCCAGTTTATATCGGTAAGCATTGGGAAGCTGGGATCGCTTGCTGCCGCCCAGAGCTCTCTCACACCGGTTGCCGGAGATATATTTTTCATTTCCGCTGAATATATTTATAGTCAGTTTGCAATTATTGGTGCATCTCTTACATTGGGCTGCTTTCGCAATATGAGTAAATGCTTTCAGTTCTGAAGGAGTGAGAATGGATGAAGATTCTTTATTTAAAGATTTTGCATATAAAGCTGCGCCAAATGCGCCCATCAGCCCTGCAATGGGCGGTCTTATAACCTTCTTTCCGGTTTCCATCTCAAAGCTTCGCAAGATGGCATCATTTAGAAAAGTTCCGCCCTGCACTACTATGTGATCTCCCAGCTCTTTGGGAGAAGAAACCCGGATAACCTTATATAATGCATTTTTCACTATGCTTATGGCTAAACCGGCTGCAATATCTGTAACATCAGCCCCATCCTTTTGAGCCTGCTTAATGGATGAGTTCATAAATACGGTGCAGCGGGTGCCTAAGTTGACCGGATGTTTCGCAAACAGGCCCAATTTTGCAAAATCTTCAACGCTATATCCCAAAGCGTGGGCGTATGTTTCCATAAATGAGCCGCATCCGGATGAACAGGCTTCATTCAGCATGATGGAATCCACAGCGCCATTTTTTATTTTAAAACACTTTATATCCTGTCCGCCTATATCCAGTATGAAATCTACATCCGGATCATAATGCCGGGCAGCAAAATAGTGGGCTACGGTTTCAATTACATTGCCGTCCAGACGAAAGGCGTTTTTAATTAATTCTTCACCGTACCCTGTGGAAGCAGCCGATCGGATTCTTATCCGATCACCACCCAGTTCATAGATCTTTTGCAGATGTTCTTTCACTATAGGAATGGGTTCTCCGTAATTGGACTGATAAAATGAGTATAGAATATCCCCGTCCGGATTGATCAGAACCAGTTTTATTGTAGTTGAACCTGCATCTATGCCAAGATAGGCATCACCTTCATAGGTTTTGATGTCAATTATGCTTACCTTGTCATTATTATGCCTTTTTTTGAATGCTTCATATTGTTCTTTGGATTCAAATAAGGGTGGAAGATACTGAACTAAACTTTTGACAGATTGGGCATGCTCAAGTTTGTCCATTAATTGATCGTATTCCATGCAGGTGCGATTCATGCTGTATAAGGCCGCACCCAGGGCAACAAAATATTCAGCATTCTGTGGGAATACGGCCTCATCGGGGGTCAGTTCCAAGGTTTCAACAAACCGCTCCTGCAAGCCTTTCTGGAAGGTGAGAGGCCCGCCCAGAAAAGCCACTCTGCCCTTAATCTCACGTCCTTGAGCCAAGCCTGCAATTGTTTGGTCAACAACTGCCTGATAAATACTTGCTGCTATATCAGTTTTATTGGCGCCCTGGTTTAACAAAGGCTGTATGTCCGACTTGGCAAATACGCCGCAGCGTGATGCTATATTATATATTTTTCTATGTTCAGAGCTGAGCAGATCCAATTCTTCAAGGGAAACATTAAGAAGGGATGCCATCTGATCAATAAAAGCCCCGGTGCCCCCTGCACAGGTGCCGTTCATGCGCTCCTCAGTTCCGCCTGTTAAAAAGAGGATTTTTGCATCCTCTCCGCCTAACTCTATAACAACATCTATATTATCTAAAAAGGTCTCCACTGCTATCCTGGTAGCAAATACTTCCTGTACAAATTCAAGGCCTGCATCCTTAGACAGGCCCAGTCCGGCTGAACCGGTAATTGCAACTCTAAGATGCTTTCCTTGAAGTAAATCCTTCATGCTGCTGATCAAATCTACCGTAGTTTCCCTCACACGTGCATAATGCCTGCTGTAATGCTTGTAAATTATGTTTTTGCATTCGTCCAGCACAACTGCTTTAACAGTTGTCGAACCAATGTCTATTCCTATGTAGCAATCCATTATTTCACCTATTCCTTTTATGTAACAAGTGTGTAATAAATTATGTGGTGTATTGGTATATGTCAATTATAAGATATATATGTATTATAACTTGCATAATAAATATTATCAACTTAAGCAGCTGCGGGCAGGCATTAAATGCATTTCAGCAATTCCATAAAGGGGAAATTATTCAGAGCTGATAAAAATCTTTCAAAAAAAAATAAATTTAAGCAGGAATTATTTAAAATAAATCGAATATATTTATAGCAATGTAACACAATTGCAAAATATTGAAATATAAATGTAATATATAAAACCTGGGGGGCTCCATTATGAAATTTCCAAGAACAGCACTATTGCTGCTGTTAGTGACAGTGCTTGCTTCAAGTATGGTTTCATTTACCTTTTTCAGCCAGCAGCAATCCGTATCCTATGAGATGCTGGTTAATAACAAAAAGGTAGGAGTAGTAAAATTTGCTGCAAAAGGCCTTGCATATTACGATGAATTCATACAGGAGCTGTCAGGTAGATATCCAAATGATGTCAGCATCCGGGCAGATGTTCGTTTCAGGGAAATTAACGGCAATTCTTCATACACCAGTGTATATGAATTGAAAAAAGCAATGGAAGAAGCGGTTGAGATAAAGACCAAGGCCTATGCCGTTTCAATAAATGATGAGCAGCTATGCTATGTAAAAACCCTGCAGGAAGCAGAACGTCTGGCAGAAAAAATAAAACAGCCCTATATAGATAAAAT
>JGI24713J26584_10000009_pt1 | contig 101907 bp, 99 predicted proteins | sample BioPla4DNA1_FD_26584 | JGI IMG/M metagenome (IMG submission 26584) | reverse complement strand
CTATGCTAAATTCTGTTACTGTAATAAAAACAAAGAGGGAGCGGCAAACTCCCTCTCTAAAAGCCTAGAAGCCATGATGCTATGCTGAAGTAAGCAAATAATGCCAGGGCGTCTACAATTGTTGTAATCATAGGGGCGGCCATAATGGCCGGATCCAGCTTAAGCTTTTTTGCAATAATGGGCAGGGAACTTCCCACCAGATTGGCCAGTATTATGGTAAAATACAAGCTTATGCTGATTGTTAAAGTAATGATAAAGCCAGTCTTTTCTATAAAGTATACCCGAATAAAGTTCACCAATGTCATNACAAAACCCACAAGCAGGCTGACCCTGAACTCTTTCCAAATNACCTTNCCTATATCCTTCATGCGGATCTCGTCCAGGGCCAGACCACGAATGACCATGGTTGCTGATTGGGAACCGGCATTTCCGCCTGAGTCCATCAGCATGGGAATGAAGGCTGCCANGGCAACAACTGAAGCCAGTACATTTTCATAATGCCTGATTATATTTCCNGTAAAGGTTGCAGAGATCATTAAAATAAGCAGCCATACTATACGGTTCCGCGCCAGTGTAAATATACCGGTTTTCAGATATTCTTCCTCAGACGGTTCCATAGCCGCCATGACCTGAAAGTCCTCGGTGTTTTCATATTCGATAATATCAATTATGTCATCGATGGTAATGATGCCAACCAACCTGTTTTCCTGGTCCACCACAGGCATGGCAAGCAGATCGTATCTTCTGAATAGGTTTCCAACCTCTTCCTGATCCATGTGTGTATGAACGGAGATAATATTGGTTTCCATTATATCTCCAATTATGGTATCCCCGTCGCTCAGAACCAGCTTCCTTAAAGGAATGATCCCTTCCAGCTTCCGGTTCTGGTCCATTACATAGCAAATATCTATGGTTTCACTGTCCACCCCGGTTTTCTTAACATGTTCCAGAGCTTCTCTTACCGTCATTTCCTTCTTAAGGTCCACATACTCAATTGTCATTATGCTGCCGGCAGAGTTCTCAGGATACTTTAAAAACTGATTGATCAGGTCCCTGCGGTCTGCACTGACATGCATCAATATCTTTTTAACTATGTTGGCGGGCATCTCTTCCAGAATGTCTACCGTATCGTCCATGAACAGGTTGTCGATTATGTGCTTTATCTCCTTGTCCGTAATTGACTCTATGATGTATTGCTGCTGCTCTTTGGACATATATGAAAACACTTCAACAGATTTATCTTTCGGAAGCAGACGGAATACGATGAGAGTCTTTTCTTCGTCCAATTCATCCAGCAGCTGAGCTATGTCAACTACATTCAATTGAAATGCCATCTCGCGGATTTTTGAGAACTTTCCTTCCTGAATGGCAGTTTCAATGAAAGAGATCATTTTGTGCATCGCTTAGCCCTCCTTCACAAGAGCCTCAGCCGCACATGGTGACAGCCTGGGCTCTATTGTAATATTCAGTTTTTTCCTTGATCCGTTCAGGCACAGGACTAGAGTCCAGAACCATCACCTCCCTCACCCTTTCATTAAACTGATTGATTTGATGTGATGAATAATGCCATGTTTATTATAAACAATAACCAATAATGTGTAAAATATAACTTGCTGTAGATTTATTAAAAACTTGTAAAATAGAAGGAAATTATAAGTTATTGTGGAAATATGAATAGGAATGGAGGAATCATGATGTTATTTGTCTGTTATCCCAAATGTACCACTTGCAAAAAGGCACGTGCTTTTCTGGATGCCAAAGGCGTAGAATATGAAATCCGCGATATAAAAACTGATAACCCTGCAGAAGAAGAGCTGCGGGAATGGCATAAAAAAAGCGGCCTTCCGCTAAAACGCTTCTTTAATACCAGCGGCCGCCTGTACAGGGAATTGGAGCTTTCCAGGAAGCTGCCCTCCATGTCTGCAGATGAGCAGTTTGCTTTGCTGGCTTCCGACGGGATGCTGGTTAAACGGCCGATTTTAGTAGGAGATAATTTTGTATTGGTAGGGTTTAAAGAAGCTGAATGGGAAGCCATGCTTTAAAAAAAGCCGAATAAAGTTTTAAAAGCTTCATTTATAAATATTTTTTAACAGCTTAAATGCGTCAAAGGTTGTCTTCCTGTATACTTTATATAACTATTTAATAATGCTTATAACCCAGTCGAGTAATTCTGTCGAAACATTATTGACTATAAGCTCTTGCCATATCCCTCTGTATGAGAGCCCGCCATCTTTAGCTGAATTCTTTCTATTACCATATATTTTATCCGGCATAAGAAATTCATAAGCATTCCATACAGACCTATTTTTTCCTTCCATAGTCAAGACACGATCTTTTCTGTAATCAAAGGTACCATATCCGGGCAAGTCCGGACAAATGCTTAATTTCTCACTGGCTATATAAATAGTATTTGTCTTATCTTTAAGCCTTTCCTCAGATGCATGTGGATGCCATGATAATTTTCTTATTTCACTTTGATCAGTTATTATTCTGCCTATCTGCATATAACCAAATATTACATGAAGATCAGAAGAATCATAAAAATCGTTTGAGTCATCTTTTGTTAGGAACCGGTATCCGCTTTTAGTATGTTTTACTCTGCGGAACCATCCGAAAAACAAAAATATATCACCTACAGTAACACCTGCATTTCTCAACAATCCCTGAGCAGAGCCTATCTGGCCAAATGCAGGCATCCAGTTTTCAGGTGATTTAATGCGGATATCGGGCCGAATATCCGGATCCAGATGGCATGTAGTAATGTTTTTGATTCTTGGATTTAATTGCTTCAGCATATCAGCATAGTTTATTTCTTTGTATTGAAGCTGACTATATAAAATATCATCATCTTCACTTGGTATTGGCATTGAAAGCATAGTTCCATCCGGCAAAATCGGACTGGCACATCCTCCGTATGTATTGTCAAATCCCTTTCGTGATAAAATTATTTTCACTTCTGGTAACATCCCTTGCTTCCACTTTTGATTCTCTCACTTGGTTCTTCTTTTACTATGCTTTCTTGGTCCCAATGATCTTCTATTAATGATTTAATCTGTTCAAATCCAGTATCAGCTGTTTTATAATATTTAGTCTCTTGCCTTTTTGGCATCAAAGACAGCAATTTCTCATTGGTCACTCGATGTTCAGTATGCTTTTTACCAAAATATGCAAATGATTTTGATAAAAGCACATATTTTCCCAGCTCATCTCGTCGATGCTGATCTTTATCTTCTTTGGGATGAAAGTATTTATTGTTGTTATTTCTGTAAAGCTGGAATACCTTGTTATATTCTTTGTCTTCTGAATCACTGACATTATAGATATAATCAAGCCGCTTAGAGTACTCCGGTGAGTTGTAATACTCTGTCATTTTAATAACTTTGTCCAGTATGGCAATATACAGGATGCAGTTTTTATAGATTCCAATTATGTATACCTTTTCTTTACCTTCATTTATGCTGTTCTTTAACTTCTCTCCTATAGTCCACCGAAGTCCCGTATTTACAGCGGTAATTTTCCCGTTTTTCTTATAGCAGCGAAGCTGGCCGCCCTTACAGCATGCCAGGGATAACAGATGGGTATCTTTATATCCGTTTTCAAAAATACATGGTGCACAACCGGTGTCATTAGTTAATCGGTACAAAAAAATGTGCTCAGTCATTTCTTTGCTCCTTTATTCAAAAGTTATCAAGTGAACACTGCTGATACAGTATTTGTAAATGAAAAATAATCAGTTCTGTCATATGTTAAGATATTTACACCTATTCGCAGCAGCAATTTGAGTTGTTAACAATCAATCTGGTTATCTTTAATTGTCCTATTCTTCATAAAGTTGAAAGTTCCTCTAAAAATACTTATTATATGTTACATCTTAATTTAACAAATCCTGCAAAGTTCTTCGCTTACCGGTAGTGTATGAAACTGATAAAATACAAAAACCCACTAATCTCAGCGATCAGTGGGTTTCTTATGGAGCTGGTGATGGGACTCGAACCCGCAACCTGCTGATTACAAATCAGCTGCTCTGCCAATTGAGCTACACCAGCATATGGCGACCCGGAAGGGACTCGAACCCTCGACCTCCAGCGTGACAGGCTGGCATTCTAACCATCTGAACTACCGGGCCATAATTGAAAGTCAGAACCCGGAACTCTATGGCTCCAAATTCTAACTTTCCCTAAAAAAATGGTGACCCCTAGGAGATTCGAACTCCTGTTACCGCCGTGAAAGGGCGGTGTCTTAACCACTTGACCAAGGGGCCGGAATGGTGACCCATCGGCGATTCGAACGCCGGACTCCTTGATTAAAAGTCAAGTGCTCTACCAGCTGAGCTAATGGGTCACATTTGACACGCATTATATAATACAATAGGAGAGCAATATTGTCAACTAGTAAATATTAATAACTTTTCCACAGACTGATGAATACTCCCCTTATACTATATAAACGTGTTGCACACAATATATTAGCAAAAAAATAAATAATAATCAACATCTTTTCCACAGACTTATCCACATTTCTGCGACATATCCACAGAAAAGGCTGAAAAATCAGTGTTTTCATCCATTAAGCGGAAAATAAAAGGCCCTTTCATACATCAGAAAGAGCCTTGGTATAAAATATATTTAGCAGTGTTATTTGCTGCTGAGATAGTCATTCAAAGCCTTAATCAATGCATCTGCATCAATTCCATGTACTGCGGCGGCATCTTCAATGCTTTCGCCGGTAGCTGACGGACATCCCAGGCAGTGCATGCCAAACTGCATAAATATGGGGGCTGTGCCGCGATCTATTCTCAAGGCCTCAGCAATAGTCATTTCTTTAGTAATTGTTGGCATTCGCAAAACCTCCTTATTTTCTCAACTATTATCTTACACTTAACATTCCTATTAATCAAGTCTATTATATTAATTTTCTGGCTATTTAAGTGTAAATATTATGTTAATATTTGCGGCATATAGAATTTATATCCATCAGCTTGGTATTTTCTTCAGTATATCCTCCGGCCAATGCATCGGCCAGCACATTGGCAGTGTCCAGGGATGTAAAGCATGGAATGGATAGCTTCATGGCCTTTTGATGCAGGGCCTTATAATCATCCACAGTGGAATCCAAGGCCGCACCTGTATAGATTATATAGCTGATTTCTCCCTTTTCCAGCAGGGTAAATACTTGGCTGCTCTTTCTGATGCTTTCCAGCTTTGCTGCAGGAATTCCCATTTTTTCAATCGCTTCAGCGGTATCCCTGGTAGCATAGAGCTTAAATCCCAGCTTGTGAAATTTTTTTACCACAGTATCTATTTCATTCAAATAATAGTTGTCAACACTGATCATGACACCTGCGCTTTTATTTTTCATCGGCATTCTGAATCCTATGCCTGCCGCAGTCAATCCTTTGAACAAGGCTTCATTGATGGTTCTTCCGATACCCAGCACTTCACCGGTGGATTTCATCTCAGGCCCCAGGAATGAATTGGCGTCTGAAATTTTTTCAAATGAAAAAACCGGCACCTTTACTGCATAAAACCCTTGCGGCTCCATCATCTGTGTGCCCAGACCCAGGGATTTTAAACTGTATCCAAGCATAACTTTGGAAGCTATATCCACCATAGGCACGCCTGTTATCTTGCTGATAAAGGGAATTGTTCTGGATGCACGGGGATTGACTTCTATAACATACAACTGACCGTCATATATCAGGTATTGAATATTTACAAGGCCTTTTGTGCCCAGGCTCAGGGCCAGTTTAACGGTGCAGTTCTTAATCTCTTCAGCCATTTTTTCATCTATATTCCTGGGTGGATACACGGCTATAGAGTCGCCGCTGTGGACTCCCGCACGCTCTATATGCTCCATTATGCCTGGAATGAACACATCCTTGCCGTCTGAAACCGCATCTACCTCCAGTTCAAGGCCCATCATGTATTTATCGATCAGGACCGGATTTTCTATCCTGCTGTTTAAGATTCGCTCCATAAAGATTTCTACTTCTTCATCGCTGTTGGCAATAACCATGTTCTCCCCTCCAATAACATAGGAAGGACGGAGAAGAACAGGATAGCCCAGTCCGTTGGCTGCAGACACCGCTTCCTGCTTTGTCATAACGCATCGGCCTGCAGGCCTCTTCATGCCCAGCCGGTTAAGCAAAGCATCAAACCGTTTCCTGTCTTCAGCCAGGTCAATTCCTTCTGCAGAGGTGCCCAGGATAGGTATGCCCTTTTCATGCAGAAACTTGGTCAGCTTGATTGCCGTCTGGCCTCCGAATGCAACAACCACACCCGCCGGTTTTTCCGCTTTTATAATGTTCATTACATCTTCCGGGCACAGGGGCTCAAAGTATAATCTGTCCGATATATCATAGTCAGTGGAAACCGTTTCCGGATTGTTGTTAACAATTACCACTTCACAGCCCAGCTTTTTAAGCGTAAAGGCGCAATGCACCGTGGAATAATCAAATTCGATGCCCTGCCCTATGCGGATGGGGCCTGAGCCTAAAACCAGGATTACAGGTTTTCCTGAATCCCTGTGTGTACTGTTGCTATCTGCCTCGCACGTATCATGATATACAGAGTAATAGTAAGGGGTATCGCAGGCAAACTTTCTGTAACCGCACGGAGCACCAAAAGTAATTTCTGATCCGGATATTCTTTCCAAAGCCTTATCGGTATAGCCCAGTTTTTTTCCAAACATGTAGGCTTCAAAATCCAGCTTTCTTCCTTCTATGCTGTTTTCATAGTCAGCCAGCTTTTTCAATTTGTTCAGGAAGAATATATCTATACAGGTTGTTTTGCTGATAGTCTCCAGGGGCATTCCCTGCTTGATTGCTTTAAATACTGTAAAAAGCCTTAGATCATCCACTATCTTCAGTTTGTCAACAGTTACTTCCTCAGGGGTTATTTTCCCGTTTAAGGTATCAATGCCAAGCTCCGCACCCCTGACCGCTTTCATTAAAGCCGCCTCAAAGCCGGGGGCTGCAGCCATAACCTCACCTGTTGCCTTCATCTGGGTTCCGATTAACCTGGAAGCGCCAGTAAACTTTTCAAAAGACCATTTGGGCAGCTTTACCACCACATAATCGAGAACCGGCTCTTTGCATGCCGATTCAAGCCCTTTGAAGCATTCGGCTGTCTCTTCCAACGTATAGCCTAAGGAGATCAGGGCAGTTATCTTTGCTATCGGATAACCTGCAGCCTTGCTGGCAAGGGCAGAAGAGCGGGAAACCCGCGGGTTTACTTCAATTACTGCATACTCCAGGCTGCCCGGTTTCAGGGCAAACTGGCAGTTACAGGCGCCTACAATGTTAAGCCTGGAAACTATCTTCACTGCTGCATTTTTCAGCAAATCATATTCCGCCTGTGAAAGGGACAAGGCCGGAGCCACAACAATGCTGTCCCCTGTATGAACGCCCACGGGATCAAAATTCTCCATGCTGCATACTATAACCACATTGCCCTTTGAATCCCGTACCGCTTCAAACTCAATTTCCTTCCAGCCATATATGTATTTTTCTATCAATACCTGCCTGATGGGAGAAGCATTTAAGCCGCTCAGCACATGTTCTTCAAGTTCTTTTTCATTGAAAGCCGCGCCCCCGCCGGTGCCGCCCAGGGTAAATGCCGGGCGGACTATTACAGGGTATCCGACAGCTTCAGCCGTACTTATGGCTTCATCCAGGCTGTTGGCTGTATCAGAGGCAATAACCGGCTGGCCTATGTCTATCATGGTGTTTTTAAAAAGCTGTCGGTCTTCTGCCTTGTTGATGGCTTCTGCATCAGTACCCAACAGTTTTATATTATGCTTTACCAAAAATCCTTCACTGTGAAGCTTCATGGCCAATGTAAGGCCTACCTGCCCGCCGAAGCCCGCCAGCAGCCCGTCCGGCTTCTCCTTCATGATAATGCGTTTCACGGTTGCGGCAGTTAAGGGTTCCATGTATATTTTGTCTGCAAAGATCTTATCCGTCATGATAGTGGCAGGATTGGAGTTAACCAGCACCACATTTATGCCGGCTTCCTTCAGTACCCGGCATGCCTGGGTTCCTGCATAATCGAATTCCGCTGCCTGGCCTATAACAATAGGACCGGACCCGATAACCATCACTTTTTTCAGCCCACTTAAAAGCGGCATAGATATATACCCCCGTAATCTGAATTAACCGGCCATGCATTTGACCAGCACGGCCTTTTGTACGTGAAGCCGGTTTTCGGCTTCGTCAAAGATTTCACCGGAGTGTTTTTCAAATACGCTTGCAGTTATTTCCCGGCCCCGGTATGCAGGCAGGCAGTGGAGCACTATCGCATCCTTCTTTGCAGCCTCCAGCAGCTCCTCATTTACCTGGTAATTCTTAAGCTTTTCCACTAGGCTGGCAGCTTCGGCTTCCTGCCCCATGGAAATCCAGGTATCTGTGCAGATTACGTCCGCATCCCGGGCTGCCTCCCGGCAATTATCGGTTAAGATAAAATCCCCATGGCTTTCAGCCCAATCAATAATCTCCAGGGCAGGCTCACAGCCTCCCGGGCAGGCAGCGCTGACCTCCATTCCTGTCTTAATGCCGCCCACAATCAAGGCATTGGCCATGTTATTGCCGCTGCCCACATAGCAAAGCTTCAGCCCCTCAAACCCGCCTTTATATTCACGAATAGTCATCAAGTCCGCCAGCACCTGGCATGGATGGCAGTAATCCGTAAGCCCGTTGATAACCGGTATGGTGCTGTGAGCAGCCAGTTCTTCCACCTCCTGCTGGCTGAAGGTACGGATCATGATGGCATCCAGGTAGCGGGAGAGCACCCGGGCTGTATCTTCAATGGGTTCGCCCCGCCCCAGCTGCAGTTCCTTTGAATTTAAATAAAGGGCTGTTCCGCCCAGCTCATACATTCCCACTTCAAAGGAAACCCTGGTCCTGGTAGAAGGCTTGTTGAATATCATGCCAAGGGTCTTGCCCTTAAGCAGATGATGCTGGATTGATTCTTTCTTCTCCTGCTTCAGCTTGTCTGCCAAATCCAGGATTTCTGTAATTTCGCCGGAAGTTAAATCCATCATCTTGAGCAGGTTTTTCATACGGCACACGCCTCCTTCAATACTGCAACTGCCTTTTCCAGCTCTTCCATGCTTATGTTAAGCGGCGGAAGCAGCCTGACTTTATCCTTTGCTTTCAGCACCAATACACCCTTTTCAAGGCATTCCGATATGACAGCCGATGAATCCTTCTCGGTTTCAATCCCCAGCATAAGCCCTAACCCGGTTATTTTCCTGATTCCGGGTGCGCCGTCAAGCCGGCCTACTATATACTGAGATTTGTGCCGAACCTCCTGCAGCAGCTTTTCATCGATGCGGCTCAGAATGCTTAAGGCTGCCGCACAGCAGACCGGGTTGCCGCCAAAGGTGGAGCCGTGAAGGCCGGGAGTTAGAACACCGGCTGTTTTCTCACCTAAAAGGGTTGCACCTATGGGCAGCCCGCCTCCCAGCCCTTTGGCTGTTGTGACTATATCAGGCTTGATACCATAATTCATATAGCCATATAACATTCCGCTGCGGCCGTTCCCAATCTGAACCTCATCGGCAATCAGCAGGATATCCTCTTCCTCGGCTATCTTCTCCATGCCTTTGACAAATTCTTTGGGCAAGGGGTTTACCCCGCCTTCGCCCTGCACCACCTCAAACATAACGGCCGCAGCCTTGTTTGCCCTTATCTTGCTGTACAGATCATCCAGATTATCTGCCTCTGCATATATAAAGCCTGGAGTCAGCGGCCTAAAGTCTGCGTGAAAGGAATCCTGTCCCGTAGCGGCAAGGGTGGTGATGGTTCTGCCGTGGAAACTTCCGGTAAGGGTTATTATGTTAAAATACTCCTCTCCCTTTTTATCTGCCGCATACTTTCTGGCCACCTTTATGGCACATTCATTGGCCTCAGCGCCGGAATTGGAAAAGAACACCTTTTTCATGCCTGTACGCTCACACAAAAGCCTGGCCAGCCTGGCACAAGGTTCCGTGTAATACAGGTTTGATGTGTGCTGCAGTTTATAAAGCTGGGCTTTTACCGCCTCCAGCCACTCATCATCGGCAATTCCAAAGGTATTCACTGCAATTCCGCTGGTTAAATCTATATACTCTTTGCCGGCATCATCTTCCAAAACCGAGCCTTTGCCCCTGACCAATGTCACCGGAAAGCGGGCATAAGTGCTGGCAATGTATTTATGATCCAATTCCTGAATATTCATCTATACCACCCAACCTGGCTTATTTTTGCACCAGCATGGTGCCTGCCCCTTCGTCTGTAAGGGTTTCGATCAGTATGGAATGAGGAATGCGGCCGTCTATGATAAACACTTTTTTGACTCCATAATTCAATGCATCAATGCAGCATTCGGCCTTGGGAATCATGCCTTCGGAAACTGTGCCTCTTTTAATCAGGTCCTGCAGTTCACCAGCCGTAAGCTTTGAAATGGTGGATGAAGGATCATCCTTATCCATCAGAATGCCGCTGGTGTCTGTCATTAAAATCAGGCTTTCGGCCTTCAGGGCCCCCGCTATCTTGGCCGCTGCCGTATCGGCGTTGATATTGTATATCTCGCCTTCACTGTCGCAGCCAATGGTGGAGATTACCGGTATATAACCCTTGTCCAGCACATCCGTTATGAGGCCTGTGTCAACCTTTGTTACCTGGCCCACAAAACCAAGCTTTTCGTCCAGCTGCTCAGCCTTGATGGTGCCTCCGTCTATGCCGCAGAGCCCTACCGCCTTTCCACCCTTGTTTTCTATAATCCGCACCAGGTTTTTGTTGATTTTGCCTGCCAGGACCATAAGGGCAATATCCATGGTTTCCCTGTCCGTCACCCTTAGGCCGTCCATAAAGACAGCCTTTTTCCCCATCCTGTTCATCATTTCGGTTATTTCAGGTCCTCCGCCGTGAATCAGCACCACCTTGACTCCAATCAGGGAAAGCAAAACCATGTCCCCCATCACAGCATCCTTCAGTCTGCCGTTTACCATGGCATTGCCGCCGTACTTTACCACAATTATTTTGTTCCAGTATTTCTGGATGTAAGGCAGGGCTTCGGTCAGAATATTTGCCCTTAAAGCGTTAGATACAGTCATTCCTGATACCCCTTTAAGTTGTGTATTCTCCGTTGATTTTGATATAATCATATGTCAGATCACAGCCAAAGGCTGTTGCCGAAAAAACTCCATCCTTTAATTCAACCAAAATCTGTATATGGTCTTGCTCCAGTATCTTTCTTGCCAGTTCCTCCGGATACAGAACTGCAAAACCGTCCCGGCAGACTACTACCTGGCCCGGGCTGGACTTAAATGCTACATCCACTTTGTTTACATCAATATCTGCTCCGCTGCTGCCCAAGGCACTCATTATCCGTCCCCAGTTAGGATCAGACCCAAACATGGCAGCTTTGAGCAGGGACGAATCAACCACCGCCTTGGCAGCCTTTCTGGCATCCGATTGGGTTTTGGCACCCGAAACCTTGCATTCCAATAGTTTGGTTGCCCCTTCCCCATCGGCTGCAATCATCCTGCTTAGAGCTGCAGTTACCATATTCAGAGCCTGTTTGAATTTGTAAAAGTCTTCGTTTTCCTCTGTAATTTCCTGATTCCCGGCAAGGCCGTTGGCCAGAATGGCAGCCATGTCGTTGGTGGAGGTGTCTCCGTCTACGCTTATCATATTAAAGGTATCTTCGGCATCTTCCTGGAGGGCCTTCTGGAGCATTGGAGAACTGATGCTGCAGTCGGTAGTCAAAAAGGCCAGCATGGTTGCCATGTTTGGGTTGATCATGCCAGAACCCTTGGCAATTCCGCCTATTCTGCATTCCCTGCCTCCAATGTCAAAGCTTACGGCAGCCTCCTTTATTCTGGTATCAGTGGTCATAATGGCCTCTGCGGCTGGAGCGCTTTTTTCCGCCAGCCCCTTTACCAGGCAGGGCATGGCATCTTTTATGGGCTTAATATCCAGCCTTCTGCCGATTACCCCTGTGGAGGCCACTATTACGTCTTCCGGGGAAACAGCCAGCTCTTCAGCCAGCAGGCTGCACATGGAAGATGCAATTTTTACGCCGTCAGGATTGCAGGTATTGGCATTGCCGCTGTTGCAGATAATTGCCTGGGCCTTGCCGTCCGCCAAATGTTCTTTGGTCACAATGAGAGGTGCCCCCTTAACAAGGTTTTTTGTATATATGGCTGCCGCATTGGCTCTTTTCATGCTGTATATTAATGCCAGATCCTTCTTTTCCTTATTTTTTCTGATGCCGCAGTGCACGCCGCTTGCCTTAAAGCCCTTTGGGGCACATATTCCGTTTTCTATCATTTTCATCTGCCTTCACCCGCCTCATTTACAAACTCAGGCCAAGGGTCTGGTCCTCACCGGTTGCAAGATTCAAGCATTGTATTGCAGCCCCGGAAGCACCCTTGCCCAAGTTGTCATAGACCGCCAGCAATAGGATTCTGTCTTCATTTCCTTCCACCGTTATATACATGGAATCCCTTCCTGCAAGCATGTTTGCAGAAAGATAACCATCGCCTGATATTTTTTCAGTATATTTAACCACCGGGCCCGTATAACAGGTTCTATATATATCCCTAATGTCATCAATTCCAAAGCCTGCCGCCAGGTCTTCCCTGAAAAGAGGCACTGTAATAACCAGGCCGCTGTAAAAATCCGCAACTACAGGGCAGAAAACCGGAGCTTTTTCCAGGCCCGAGACGGCTTGCATCTCCTTCAGGTGCTTATGCACCTGGTCCAGCCCATACTGCCTGGGTGCTTCAAGGAAATGGCTGCGGCTATCCGACTGATACTCCTTGATCATTTTTTTGCCTCCGCCGCTGTAGCCGGTGACCGAATGCACCGTCAGCCTGGCATCCCTGGGAATCACGCCTTTAACCAGCAGGGGGTATACGAGGGCTAAAAACCCGCTGGCATGACAGCCGGGCACGGATATTCGTTTGGATGCTTTTATTTTTTCCTCCATCTCTTCCGACAGTTCAGGCAGCCCATATACCCAGCCGGGCCGGGTCCGGTGGGCAGTGGATGTGTCTATGACAATTGTGTTTGGATTTTCAACCATGCCGGCGGCTTCCCTGGCCGCATTATCAGGCAGGCAGAGGATGGCAATGTCACAAGAGTTCAGCATTTCCCTCCTGCATGCCCTGTCTTTCCTCTCCTGCCCGCTCAAGATCAAAAGCTCCATATCTTCCCTGCATTTCAGCCGGTCCGCTATCCGCAAACCGGTAGTTCCGGCACTTCCGTCGATAAAAACTCTTTTCACTTGCCTCACCCGCTTCTGCCTGTTCTGTACATATTTATATACGCAGCCATTATTCGTTGTATTATTATAACTTGTATTGTATAATTATGCAATGAGTTTTTATAAAATTTATGCTTAATTTAAGGCATTAATGAAAGATCTGTTAAAAAGTCTGCTGATATAAAAGCTTTTCCGGAGAAGCATTCATAAAAAGGCAGGTTTAATAGATAAAAACATATTTATAAATATAAAAATATATACAGCTTAATCCAGGATATTATGATCATATATCTATTGAAAATATCCCCTGATGTGATAAGATTATTTATACAAAAGACTTAGAAACGCATTCATAAAGGGATGATGCATTTGTCGCTGTGCAAGTTTTCCGAAAGCTTCAAGATATTCGATATTACACCGGTGGAAAACCTTTTCATACAAGAATTCATGTTAAAAGCTCCAGGTGATTTTGTTAAAGTTTATCTTTACGGCCTAATGCAATGTTATCTGCCCAATACTACCGAAAACAGCCTGGAGGCTTTTTCTCATGCCCTGGAAATGGACAAGAGCACCATTGAAAACGCTTTCCGTTATTGGGACCGGCAGGGCATACTGTATTTCCATAAGGATTTTGACGGCAATATAAGCGTTGAATACTACAATATAAAGGATGTTTTATACAACAAGGGCCTGGACAGCGAAAAGACCATGTACAAATATAGGGATTTCAATCAAAATCTGCAGAAGATCTTTGATACCCGTCTTTTAAGCCCCCAGGAATATCTGCGCATATATGACTGGATTGAGGTTCTGGGCCTGCCCATGGAAGTAGTGCTGATGATGGTGCAGTTTTACGTATCCAGAATGGGCAAGAAGGTGCGCATAAATTATCTGGACAAGGTGGCTGCCACCTGGGCCAAGGAAGGCATAAACACCATGCAGAAGGCTGAAGAATACATACAGGCCAATGACGAGTCCTTCAAGGGCACCATAACCGTTCTTAAGTATCTGGGCATACACCGTTCCCCTTCCCAGGCCGAACTGGATCTTTATAAAAAATGGAAGAACTGGGGCTTCAGCCTGGATTCCATCCTGCTGGCCTGCAGGGAAACAACCAAGGTCCAGTCCCCTACCTTTGCTTACCTGGACAGGATCCTGGCCAATATGTACAGCAAGGGCGCAATTACCGTCCAGGAAGTAAAACAGTACCTGGACATGCAGGATGACAGCTATGCCCGAATCAAGGAAGTGTATTTCCAGCTGGGCTACAAAAACACTGCTCCTGCACCGGCTCATTTAAGCATGTATGAGAAATGGACAAAGGAGTACAAGCTGGATCATGATATGATTCTGTTCGGATGTAAGCAATGCGTGCTGAATAAAACCACCAGCTTTGAAAGCCTGGATGATCTGCTCAGTGAATGGGTATCCAGGAAACTGGCCAGTGTATCGGAAGTGAAAGAATACCTGGAAGAAAAGAAAGCCATGGACAATGAAATCAAAGCCGTGCTGGACCGGGCAGGAGAATCCCGGTCAGTTACGGATAAGGACCGAAGGTTTTATGAACAGTGGACTGAAGACTGGAAGAAATCCTTTGAAGTTATACTTTTGGCTGCGGAATATTCCATGGGAGCCAATGATGTGATTCTTTACATGAACCAGATTCTCAAGGACTGGCATGACAAAGGCATCAACTCCGTGCCGGAAGCCAGAAAAGATCATGAGCGCTTCCTGCAGGCCAAGGAATTGATGGGTTCAGCCGACAGGGAAAAGGGATTGAAGAAGCAGCTGGACTTTAACAAATTCCCCCAGCACGAGTACACCGAGGAAGAATTGGAAAGTCTGTTTGAAAACTTAGAAGAACAATGAAAATAGGTGCGTATGCATAGATGAAGGGAAAGCTGTTAAAGGAAATATTAAAAGAATATGAGGATATCCGCCTGCAGGAACAGGAAGAACTGAAGCAGAGGGAAAGGGAGGTAATGTCGGCTCTGCCTGAACTGGCTGAGCTGCGCAATTCCCTGGTAAGCTCCCTGGCTCAGAAAGCCCGCAGCCTGATTCTGAATCCTGATTTAAATCCGGACAACGAGCAGGATGAGAATCTGGTGGAAGAAATAAAAAGGAAAGAAGCTGGAATCCTTGCCAAGAACGGATATCCGGAGGATTACCTGGCTCCCCGTTACAGGTGCCCTGCCTGCCGGGACACCGGATACGTGGGGAATTTGGTTAAGGAAAAATGCAACTGTCTTATACAAAAACTGGTGGAACGAACCTGCCGCTATTCCGATTTGTCCAACCTGGATAAGGAAAACTTCGATACTTTTGACCCTGACGTGTTTCCAGACGTTCCTCTTCCTGATTCGAATCTGACTCAAAGGGAACATATGCTGAAAATGAAATCCGTCTTATGGGATTATCAGGAAGAGTTTCCCGACAACCCCCGAAAGAACCTTCTCTTTATCGGAAAAACCGGCCTTGGAAAAACATTTCTGCTGAATTGCCTGGCCAAGGCCATTTTGGACAAGGGCTATACCGTACTTAAGATTTCATCCTACAACCTGTTTGAACATCTTTTCCGAAGCGCTTACGGCAGCGGAAGCGAAGAATCTTTAATTATCAAGGAAAGCATATTTGACGTGGATACGCTGATTATTGACGACCTGGGCACCGAAACCCGGCGCAATAATTTTACAGCGGAAGAACTTTTTAATATATTGAATGAAAGATACCTGCAGCAAAAGCACACCTTCCTGTCCACCAACCTGGCTTTGTCTGACTTAAGGGATTTTTATTCAGACCGGGTGACTTCCAGGTTGTTTGATACCCAGAATACCATGCTGCTCAGGTTTTCAGGGCAGGACATCAGGCTCCGGGGCAAACGCTGATGCTTATGCTCAGATATCCCGGTGCTTTTCCAGGCTTACAAACTTGGTATACTGACCCAGCCATGCCAGCTCCACCGTTCCGGTGGGGCCGTTTCTTTGTTTGGCTATGATGGCTTCGGCAATGTTTTTCTTTTCCGTATCCGGATTGTAATATTCATCCCTGTACAGGAATACCACCAGGTCCGCATCCTGTTCAATGGCTCCGGACTCCCTCAGATCGCTGAGCAGGGGACGGTGATCCTGCCTGCTTTCAGGTCCGCGGCTCAGCTGGGACAGTGCCACCACCGGCACCTGCAGTTCCCTGGCCAGAGCCTTAAGGGAACGGGAAATATCCGATACTTCCTGCTGCCTGGACTCATACCTGCCCCGTCCGGACATGAGCTGCAGATAGTCGATTACAATCAGGCCCAGGTCATGCTCCATTTTCAGTCTTCGGGCCTTGGAGCGGATTTCCATGGCCGATATGGCAGGGGTATCATCGATGAAAATGGGAGCCTGGGACAAGGGGGTTGCAGCCTGTACCAGCTTGATCCAGTCCTCTTCGGTCAGATCGCCTGTCCGGATCTTCTGCAGTTCAATATGGGCTTCGCTGCTGAGCATGCGCTGTACCAGCTGTTCTTTTGCCATCTCCAGGCTGAAAATAGCTACCGGGATACTGTGCCTGACTGCTGCATTTTGTGCAATATTGATGGCAAAACTGGTTTTACCCATGGAAGGGCGAGCAGCTATCAGAATAAAATCTGAAGGATGCAGGCCGGATGTGCGCATGTCAAAATCATAAAAGCCGGTGGGAACGCCTACTATCTTGCCCTTGTTCTTTGTAAGCTCCTCTATCTGGGCATAGGTTTCCAGCAGAATTGTTTTAATGGATTCAAAGGACCTGGCATTCTTTTTCTGCGAAATATCAAATATCTTTTTCTCTGCATGATCAATTATGATATCCAGGTCTTCAGAAGCCTCGTAGCTCTCCTTGATAATTTCATTGGATGCAGAAATCAGTTTGCGGAGAATGGATTTCTCTTCCACAATCCGTATATAGTATCCCACATTGGCCGTACTGGGCACGGCCATGGCCAAATCGGATATGTAGGTTCCGCCGCCTGCTGCTTCCAGGGTGCCCCTTTGACGCAGCTCTTCCGCCAGGGTTACCAGGTCAACCGGTTCGCCCCGGTCGTATATGTCCAGAATGGCTTCATAAATTTCCTTATGTGCATCGGAATAAAAATCCTCACCCTGCAACACTTCGGCGGCAGCAGCCACTGCCTCCTTATCCAGCAGCATGGAGCCCAGCACTGATTGCTCGGCTTCCAGGCTGTGGGGCGGAATGCGTTGTGCCTGTGCAGAGATATCCATTTCCCCAAACCCCTTTCTGTCCGGTTCTTACACTGCTTCCTTTTTCTTTACTCTTCCTCAACCCTTACTTTTAACTTAGCTGAAACTTCAGGGTAAACTTTCACATCCAGCTCAAAATTGCCCAGGCTGCGGATGGGCTCCTGCAATACAATCTTTTTCCTGTCCAGATCTATATTATGGTCCTTTTTGAGCGCATCGGCAATTTCCTTATTGGTAATTGAACCAAAGAGTTTGCCGCCTTCGCCGCTCTTGGCCTTGACAACTACTTCTGCCTTTGATATGGCATCTGCAAGCTTTTGAGCCTCTTCAAATTCCTGCTGCCTGCGTTTTGCTTCAGCTGCCTGCTTGTTCTTAAGCTCCCTCAAGTTCTTCTCTGTGGCTTCTACGGCCAGTTTTCTTGGGAACAGGTAGTTACGGGCAAAACCATCGCTGGCATTTACCACATCGCCCTTTTTTCCGTGCCCCTTCACATCCTGCAGTAAAATTACCTTCACTTACCGTCACCTTCCTTTAAATAATCTTCAATGGCTTCTATAACCAGTTGTCTGGCTTCCTCCATGGTGATGCCTTCAAGCTGGGCGCCTGCCATGGTTAAATGTCCGCCTCCGCCCAGTTTTTCCAAAATAACCTGCATATTTATATGCCCCAAAGACCTGCCGCTAACCATGATCCCCCCGTTGGTGGAACAAAGCACCACGGAAGCGTGGATTCCCTTGATGTTGAGCAGGCTGTCGGCTGCCTGTGCAGCTATAAGCTGGGCATTGGGCGTATCAGGCGGGCATACGGATAAGGCTATTCCCGGCTTTATCATTTCTGCCCTTTTTACAGTTTCAGACCGGCTGGCGTAGGTTTCCATGTTATCCTGGAACAACTGCCGCACCGATGTGGGATTTGCCCCTGCCCGGCGCAGATAGGATGCTGCTTCAAAGGTCCGAACGCCGGTCTTAAAGGTGAAGTTCTTGGTATCCATTGTAATGCCTGCCAGTAAGGCATCGGCTTCAACAGGCTCTATCCTGATTTTATCATCAAAATATTGAATTATCTCGGTAACAAGTTCGCTGGAAGATGATGCATAGGGTTCCAAATAGGAAAGGATGGCGTTTTCTATTGTTTCCGCGCTCCTCCTGTGATGGTCAAATACCACTATCCGTTCCGCCCGCTCGATAAGCTCCGGCGACTCGGTGAAGCTGGNCCGGTGAGTGTCCACTATTACCAGCAGGGTATCCTTGTCGATACGGTCCAAGGCATCATCGGAATGTATAAACAAATCATTGTAAGCTTCATCTTCCTTAAGCCTCTGTATCAGGCTGTTTATGGAGGCATTGGACTTATCCATTACAATATGGGCCTTCTTGCCTGCAAACCTGGCACAGCGGTAAATTCCCAGAGCAGAACCTATGGAGTCAAAGTCGGGGCTTTCATGGCTCATGATAAACACTTCTTCTGAATGCTCCATCAGTTCCCTGAGGGCATTGGCAATTACCCGGGATTTGACCTTGGAGCGTTTTTCCACGCCCTGGCTCTTACCGCCGTAAAAATACAGCTTGGTGCCCTGCTTGACCACAGCCTGGTCTCCGCCGCGGCCCAAGGCCAGCTCTAAAGCAGACTGGGCGCTGGCGCTGCACTGGGCGGGGTTCTCCGCGTTCATGCCCACCCCTATGCTGAGGGTAGGAGCAATTTTATTGCCCTCGCTTATCTCACGAATCCGGTCCAGCACATCAAACTTTTTCTCCTGAACCGCCTTAAGCTCCTGCTCCTCCATTACAAGCATAAACTTGTCCCTGTCGTACTTGATCCAGCCTGCATTAATGCTGCCTGCCCAGCGGGCAATGCGGGATTCGATTTCGGCCACAACCGCAGGCCGGTTGGTGCTTTCTGTGTTTGACATCACTTCATCATAGTTGTCAACAACTATATGGGCAAAAACCAGCTTCTTGGCATGGTATAAGTCCTTCATCCGCCGTTCTTCCGTAATATCCAGCCAATAGATAAGGAATATTACATTGCCGTCCTTATTTCCGGTTTTAACCGGCGTCCAGATAAGCCGGTACCACCTGCCGCGAAAAAACAGTTCCTGTACATCGCCCTCCTGGCTGGAATTGAATCTGGAAGGCACAAGTTCGGGAACAAAATCATGAATATTGCGTCCCAGCAGCTTTTCATCCTTGAACAATTGGCCGAACAGAGGATTATACCAGGAAATGCTGCCTCCTGCTTCCACAACCACCAGGGGCATGGGTATGCTGGATACTGCATTTTTGGTCGCCCACTCTATATCCTCCGACAAGCTCTCCAGATAGCTGCTCCATGCCTCCCCCCGCAGGTGGATCATCCTCCGGTTGTAGTAAAGAAGAAAAAGGAACAGTACAATTGCCAGTCCGCCAATCCAGTAGTCGAATTGAAGCAGAATGATCGCCAGAAACAGTATGATTACCAGGTATATTTTCGCCTCAGGCAGATTTGGCAGGATCCATCTTTTAAAATGCTTTTTCATGATATACTCCTACCCTCCGTTCGTGATGCGAAACTTGTTTCTATATCTTATTCGCAGGTGAAGAAATTGATCCACAATGCCCAGCAGTGTCAGGAAAAATCCAAAAAGCGCATATGCAAGGATCAGCAAAAGCCAACGAAGAACGGAGGGTACGCGTCCTGCCTTCAGGAAATACCCCAATACAGACATGCCCATTACTGAAAACACAAAGGATGCCAGTACGGTAACCGCAAGCTGGGCAGCCTCAACATTGGCAATGCCGAGCATATTGATAATCAAGAAGCTCGCGGGCAGAAGGATCAGGCTTACAGCCGCTCTTCTGGGGAGGGTCCAGTCTTCAAAGGCCGGAACTGCCGGTGCCGGTATGCTTAAGTTTTTGAATATAAGGCGGATAAGCAGGAATAGTATTCCGCCGTAGATAAGTGAAGAAAGCAGAATAATGGCAGGTACCGTTATCTGTATCTGCCCGATCATGAAATCTGCCAGCTGTTCTGCCGAAGTAAAATTCTGAAACAGGCCCCATTCATGATACACGGCTAGCATTTGGCCTGCGTTTACAGGTCCGTGTAAGAATGCCTGCCGGATTGAATTCCATATGACATCAAATACCGATTGCCCTTTAAGCCAGTAGTAAAGCCTTAAACAAAGCAGAATGGAAAGCAAGACGCTGCCTGCTGACAGCACCATATATTCAAAAAACTCCAGTCTCTTTCCAACTCTCTTAATTAAAACTGCAATCAGTACTATGGGCAGTATAAGTATTAAAACAGCCGCTATGGGCAGAAAATTCATATTGCTTGCACCTCGTTTGTTATTTCCTTGTCCTGTAGTGTTCGCTGAGGGCTGTAAGATCACCATAGTGTTTTTCCACATCATGCTCCTCAATTATGCCCAGGCGTATTTTGCTCTCTATCTTGCTGTCAATGGCAGCAAATGGAATTCCCAGCCTTTTGCCGAGAAGGTAAGCTGCTGTAATTATGCTTGCCAGGCAGTCGGCCAGGGCATCCTGGGAAACTCTTGCCCCTGCAGCCAGAAGCTGATACAGTTCTGCTACGGAGGTTAATATCTCGCTTTTCAGCCATTCCACCAGCCTGATGTTTTTGGCTATGTCAAGCCCTCCGCCTTTCTCCACAGCCGATACCCCTTTCAACTAAGCTTCCAAGCTGCCCCTTCGGCTTACTCAGAGCGGGGATAGGAACCTAAGTGTTTAAAATATGTACTCATGGCTTTAAGCGCATCCAACGCCCGGGCAGCAGTTTCATCCCGGGCATGGCCCTCAAAGTCTACGAAAAAAAGGTATTCGCCCAGCTGGGTCCGCATGGGCCTGGATTCAATCTTGGTAAGGTTTATGCCCAGGTCAGCAAAAATGCTCAGGGCCTTCAGCAGGCTTCCCGGCTTGTCAGAGACGGAAAACACAATGGAGGTTTTGTCCCTGCCGGTAGGCGGAACATCTTCATGGGACAAGACAACAAACCGGGTACAGTTGTTGGATATATCCTCTATGTTCTCCATGAGTATATTCAAGCCGAAGATTTCGGCAGCTCTCCTGTTGGCAATGGCTGCTATGGGCAGGCTGCTGTTTTTGACCTCCATGGCACCGGCCGCAGTGCTGTTAACCGCACGCACCGGCACGCCTGGAAAATGGGCATGCAGAAAATGCCTGCATTGAGCCAGCGCCTGGGGATGGGACACAATTTCCTTTACCTCGCTCTTGTCTACCCCATCCTGCGCTATCAGACACTGATGAACGGCCAGAACCTGTTCTGCCGTAATTTTCAGGTCAGCTTCATGGGCCAGAGTATCTATGGTAATATTAACAGTTCCCTCAAGCACATTTTCTATCGGCACCACTGCACCATGCAAAGCGCCGTTTTGCACTGCCATAATCAGCTCAGGAACATCACTGTATGGGATGAGTTCCCCCGGGCATTTTTGCACATATAAAAGTGCAGCCTGCTCGGAAAAGGTTCCGGCAGGGCCCAGATAGCCGATTTTACGCATATTTCCCCACCTTACATCGATTATATCCACAATTTTATATGTATAATACTCCTTTGTCAATGCAGCAGCGCCTTTAATAAACTTAGGTGAAAGGCTTTTTATAGCCTATTATGGCAAAAAATAAAAACCGTTCCCATTGCGTTTCAGGAACGGTTTGCACTTTCTACTCAGCTGTATAGGGCAGTAAAGCCAGGTGACGGGCTCTTTTAATAGCCACGGTTACCTGCCGCTGGTGTCTGGCACAATTGCCGGAGATCCTTCTGGGAAGAATCTTGCCCCGCTCTGTAATGTACTTTTTCAGTCTGACTACATCTTTATAATCAATGCGATCTATCTTTTCCACGCAAAAAGCACATACACGCTTGCGGCCTCTTCTGCCTCTTTGCTTTTTTGCAGCTTCAGACATACTTCTACCTCCTGTCTACTTAAAATGGAAGCTCATCATCGTCCACTGGATCGAATCCTTTGGGCGGCCATGGGTTTTCTGCGGCTGTATCCTGCGCAGGATCCATGGACTGATTCTGAGATTGGTCGGTGGCTNGACCCCTGTCCAAAAACTGAACTTCATCGGCTACTACCTCGGTTACATAACGCCTTTGGCCGCTGCTGTCCTCATAGCTTCTTACCTGCAGTCGCCCGCTTACTGCAACCAGACGGCCCTTGTTCAGATACCTGTGACAGGTTTCGGCAAGAGTCCGCCATGTAACAATTGGAATAAAGTCAGCTTCCTGTTCCCCCTGCTGGTTGGTAAACCTGCGGTTAACCGCCAGGGTGAAGGTGGTTACGCTGACATTATTGGCAGTATACCTCAATTCAGGATCCCTGGTTAAACGACCAATCAGAATAACTTTATTCAACACAAAAATTCACCGCCTCTGTTAATCATCCATGCGGATAGTCAAAAAACGGATAATATCGTCTGCAATCTTGTAATTGCGTTCCAATTCCTGGGGCACATGGGGTTCAGCTGTGAAGTGCATTAATACATAATACCCTTCCTTGTGCTTTTCAATTGGATATGCCAGCCTTCTTTTGCCCCATTCATCCACGTCTTCGACCTGTCCGCCCTGTTCAACGATAAGATTTTTAAATCTTTCCACCAGGGCTTTGATGCCTTCCTCTTCAACAGTAGGTCTGATTACGTAAATGGTTTCGTATTTGTTCACGCCTGTTCACCTCCTCTTGGACTCAGGCCCTGCACATATGCATGCAGAGCAAGGATGTACGAATATTTATTATACCACCATTTACAAATAATGCAAAGGGGAGTTACAAAATTTTTATCAGCATGGTTCTTGCTTCATTGAATTCCACGGCAACTATTTTTTCTTTCTCCAGCCGCTTCATCATGTCACTGAACTTCTTAAATCCGATCTGGCGCTCGTCAAAATCGGGGAATTCCTTCTGAAGCTCGGATTTTATAATGCTGGGATTTACCCGTTCAAAGCCGTTTCTCTTAAGCCTGTTAAGCAGTTTCTGCATAATTCCCATCCAGTTGGCCTTGGTGATTTCCCCGGCCTCCAGCCTCTTGTCCCCGCGAAGTTTTACCTTAAGGGAGTTATTGTCTCCAAATACCTTAATGGTGTTGTACTTTTTCTCCAGGTTGTTAAGCAGCTTGCCAAAGGAACTGTATCCGTAGCTTTTCTCGCTGAACTCCGGTCTTAAGCGCAGCAGGGTTTTTTTCAGCTCGCTTACAAACATGGCGCCGTCAGTATCGGCCTGATCGCTGATGATTTTTTCCACTACTTCCATCAAGTCATCCGGCTCGCCTAAGGAATCATCGGAAGAAGTTTCATTGTTGTTGGAATCCGAGGTTACGGATTCCAGGAAGATGAACTCGTTGCAGGCCTTGATGAAGATATTGGAAGCCACTTCCGACCGGGAGATGCCAAGCACATACTTGCCCATGGATTTCAGCTTGCCCACCAGCGGAGTATAATCGCTGTCGCCGGACACAATGCAGAAACAGTCTATCAGATCGTTGGTATAAGCTACGTCCAGGGCATCGATTACCAGCTGGATATCCAGGTTGTTCTTCTGGTTGACCCCGTATCTCAATGAGGGCACAACACTGAAAGTATTTGACAGCAGCACCTGCTTCAATTCGGAAAAGGATTCCTGGTAACCGTAAACCTTGCCTATCAGAATATCCCCTTTAATCTTTACCTTTTCAATAACCCGGTTCAGGGTGGCAGCCTTGCCACCCGTGTTTTCCAGATCTATAAATATTGCAAAATTCTTTTTATCCATAACCGCTCCATACCCGTATTATTTAAGATTTTCAGGATTAAGTGCCTCCAGTTCAGGCAGCACAAAGCGCCCGTCCTTGCGGACCAGAACATCGTCAAAATACATCTCCCCGCCGCCGTATTCAGGGGTTTGAATGCAGACAAGATCCCAGTGGACTGCGGATTTATTGCCGTTGTCGCACTCATCATAGCAGCTGCCCGGTGTAAAGTGGAAGGAACCGGCAATCTTCTCGTCAAACAAGGTGTCATTCATGGGCTTGGTGATATAGGGATTTACGCCTATGGCAAATTCGCCTATATATCTGGCTCCTTCATCTGTATCCAGCACCTTGTTGATTCTATCGCTGTCATTGGCCTCCGCCTCCACTATCCTGCCGTCCCTGAAGGTGAAGCGCACGTTCTGATAAGTGAAGCCATGGTATTCCGACGGCGTATTATAGGTAATGACGCCGTTTACTGAATCCTTAACCGGCGCGGTAAATATTTCCCCGTCTGGAATGTTTACCTTGCCATCGCATTTTATGGCCTGCAGCCCCTTAATGGAAAAAGTCAGGTCGGTTCCCTTTCCCACAATGCGTACCTCATCAGTCCGGTTCATCAGCTCCACAAGCGGATCCATGGCCCTGGACATCTTGGAATAATCCAGGTTGCAGACATCAAAATAAAAGTCTTCAAAAGCCTCTGTGCTCATGCCTGCCAGCTGTGCCATGGACGGTGAGGGATACCTGAGCACCACCCACTTGGTTTTGGGAACCCTGATCTTTCCATGAACCTCCTGCCAGAAATGCTTCATATAAAGTTCCATCTTGTCCGGCGGAACATCGGACAGTTCAGAAGCGTTTTGACCGGAGCGAAGGCCTATGTAGGCATCCACATCGGACATGCGGGCAGCTTCGTATTTGGCCATCATTTTAAGCTGCTCCTCCGTACATTCAGCCAGAAGCACCCGGTTGATTTCATTGTCCTTTATGGAAACCAGAGGGATAGCTCCGACTTTGTATGCCTCCCGTATAAGTTCCTTTAAAAGCGGCGGCTCCAGCCCGATGTTTTCTATAAAAATTTTCTCGCCTTCCTTTAATTCGCAGGAATAACTGATCAGATTCCGAGCCAGCGTTTTGATTCTTGGGTCCGTCATAAAAACATATCCTCCCTTATTACAACTCTTGCTTTTTTGCAAGTTCTTAATCAGTATATCCAAATAAAACAAGCTTGTCTAACAGAAAAACACTTCATGTATGCCTTTATTTTTTTGAATTCTTCCTGCGGGTCAGGGACAGGCCGCCAAAACCGCTGATAATAGCAATGTAGAAGCCGAAATCGTACCACCATCCGGTATTTGCCGGTTCATATACCCTGATGCTTTTGTCAAACAAGCCTGCAATCAGCGACACGGGCGCTATCCAGCCATGCCAGATTCCCCACAAAAAGCCTGCAGGCTTATCAGGCGTATACCTTTCGTTGCCCGGCATGCAGCCTGACAAGGCAAGAACAATAAACACAACCAGAATACCTGTCAATACTGCTTTCTTTTTCATATTGGAGATTTCCCTCCTCACTGTCTGGGCGCCTTTACTTACTAACTTTTCCAAATTACATTATTTCAATTATAACATATATAATCCTGTTTATAATGTCTAATAATGTCTATCTCACTTATTTTATTTCCCCTCCTTATTTTTGTCTGACTTTTAGGATTTCCATTTTAAAGCTGTCGGCTGTATCTATCACCTGTCAGTTGATATGTGAATATAGTTGATAATAGATGGTTTAATAAGGCGGTGGGTGACAGATGCAGATTTACGTGGTAAGGCCGGGTGATACTCTTTGGGGTATTGCCCAAAGGTATTCCATTTCTCCGGACCTGCTGGCAGCAGCTAATGAGATTCCAAATCCCGACAGGCTGGTTATAGGCCAGGCCATAGTTATTCCAACCGTCACTCAAGAACCAAGGCCTATGATTGAAACCGGCGCATATTTGGATGTGGCGGATACCGGTGCTGCGTCCCCTGCAGTTGTGGACAGGGTAGGAATTCACCTGACTTATCTGACCATATTCAGTTATGCCGTAAACAGAGACGGCTCCCTGACTCCCATAACAGACGAGTCCGCAATACAGGCTGCATACCGGCAAAGAGCCCTGCCTTTAATGGTGCTGACAAATTTTGAAAACGGCACCTTCAGCCAGGAATTAGCAACAGCAATCCTGTCCAGTGAAGAATTGCAGGGAACCGTACTGGATAATGCCCTTGCCATAATGGAACAGAAAGGTTACAGGGGGCTGAATGTTGACTTTGAATACCTGGGTGCAGAAAACAGGGAAAGGTACAATGAATTTATGAGAAGAGCAGCTGCCAGGCTGAGGCCGTTGAACCTGCTGCTGAGTTCCGCCCTGGCACCCAAAACGTCAGCCGATCAGCCGGGCACCCTGTACGAGGGGCACGATTACCGGGCCCATGGTGAGACCAATGATATGGTGTTTCTGATGACCTATGAATGGGGCTGGTCGGGAGGACCGCCAATGGCCGTTGCACCCATAGACCAGGCCCGGGCCGTGCTGGAGTATGCCGTAACGGAGATTCCCAGAAATAAAATTATGATGGGCATTCCCCTGTATGGCTATGACTGGACGCTTCCATACGTTCCCGGAGGCCAGTGGGCCAGATCCATCAGCCCCCAGGAGGCAATCGGACTGGCTCTCAGGTATAACACCAGCATAGAATACGATTATGCAGCCCAGGCACCTTTCTTTAACTATATTGACGAAGAGGGCAGGTATCACATCGTATGGTTTGAGGATGCCCGGAGCATCCAGGCAAAATTCAACCTGGTAAAAGAATTGGGCATCAGGGGATTTTTCTATTGGGTGCTTGGCAGGGATTTCCCTCAAAACTGGCTGTTGATAGAAGATAATTTTGTTGTAAGAAAATACGGCTCCGGTCAGATAAACCTGTAAAAGCCAGCCGGTTGAAGATCCGGGAAAGCTTCTTCCACCTCCAGGGCCAGAAAACTTCTGATATCCTGGCACAGGTCGCACTGGCCCGCATATTGAGGTTTGGGCTTGTAGCCGTATTCCTGCACCGCCAGATCGGCCAAGCCTTTAATGCCCGCTGTTTCCAGCCTGTAAAATACAGGGTATTTGTCCGGATCCGCTCCTTTAAACAATTCGCTGAATTTTATTGAAAGGCCTGAACAGGATTGAGGAATGAAATTGCCGTATAAATCAACATGGAAATGATGTACGCCGGAAAGCAGCCGGCATGGAGCAGATCTTTTGACTATTCTTTCATACGAATCTTTTCTCATCATGGGCTTGTATGTTTCAAGTGCCCGTCCTCTCAAGTTGAGACCGTATCTGCTGGGCAGGCTTATAATATAATTCTTGCCAAAACGTCTGGAATATTCCTCCAGAGAATGTGGCTTTTTATCATCCATTGAAGCCAGATCGCTCCAGAATTCCATCAGCCAGGGAAACACGCCCATGTTAACCCTTGAGCATGCTTCCATCAAACCTTTTACCTTGCAGAAAGGAATATATTCATTATGAAAGGGATCTATGGAAATCAATAGCGTATGCACATTATGACCCATAAGTTCCTTCAAAACATGTACGGCCGATTGTTCATCCTTAAACCATGAAGCATTGGTTTCTATGTAATCAATACCAATATTATTCCTTGCAGCAGATTCCAGCACAGGAATCAGCTTTTCCAACCGCAGAAGAGGTTCCCCGCCGCCTATATGTACCGTATGGCAGCCAAGTTTTTTAAGCAGTGAAAAGACCTCATCCGCAACAGATGCAGTCATATAATCCTTTGGCCATCCGGGAGAACTGGCATATACGCAATGCCTGCATTTGGATGAACAGTTATAATTGGTTATGATTCCGCCGGATATAAGGTAATTAATTTTAAGCATGTGTGAAATATTTCCTCCTGCCTCATACTTTATTTCATTTAATTTCATTATCCACTATAAATATACCTGCTAAGTTTTTAAAAAGCTATTCCATATAAGAAAAAGGCATGCAAAAAGACAGGTTAAGAATATATATGCTTGGACAATAGCAGCAATACATGCTACAATTGATGAAGTATGTGCAGCATTTCGGTTGTGGTATCCCAATATTTAAAACAATCACTACTGTGAACAGGAGAAAGACATGAAGAAAAAACTGGAGCATAAGCCCCTGATAGTATTGGTTTTTCTTTGCATGGCCGTTTTCGGTTTAATCGACAACCTGAAAGGAACTTTACTGCCCTCCATCAGGCTTGAATTCGGAGTAGACTACAGTGCCATAGGAACCATGCTCTTTGCTGCATCCTTGGGTTATCTTCTGGCCTCGCTGGTAAGCGGAATTGCAGCAGACAGGCTGGGCAAAAAAACAATTCTGATGTTCGGATTTGTATTGCTTATAGGTGCAACAGCGCTGTTTTACGTGGCCAAGTCCTTCCCCGTGACCGTGCTGCTTCTGCTTATGATCAGCACCGGCTTCGGCTGTGTGGAGGTTGCGGTTAATTCCCTGGGCGCTCAGATATTTGTAACAAATGCGGCGGTAATGATGAACATGACCCATCTCTTTTATGGCCTGGGTTCTTCCATAAGCCCCAAGTATGCAGGAACCATGCTGGCAAGGAGCCTGCCTTGGAATTACATATATACCATTACCTTGGCCATTCTGATTCCCGGACTTATCTATATGGCTTTTCTGCGTTTTCCAAAAACGCCTGAAGAGGAGAGCAATAATAAAATGCCTGCGGCTCAGATGCTTAAGAATAAAAAGGTATGGCTTATTGTAGCCACTTTGGGCTTCTGTACCGTTGCCGAGCTAGGCATGGCCAACTGGCTGGTCAACTTTCTTCAGGAAGTCAGAGGAATGGGCGTAGAACAGAGTTCATCATACATGACCTTTTTCTTCGCAGCCTTTATGCTTGGCCGGCTGGTTGGAGGCTATATTGCTGAAAAGATTGGCTACATCAGGATAATTATGTATTTTGCAATTATTTCCATGGTGCTCTTTGTATCCGGAATGTTTTTGGATAACAGCTTTGCTTTTCTGTTTTCATGCATTGGCTTCTTTGTATCAATCATGTTCCCTACAATGATGTCGGTTATTATGAAGGAATTCCCCAACGGCACCAGCTCAATAATGGGTTTTGCCATTTCAGCCGCCGGCGGAATTAATATGATAGTTAACTGGATTATTGGAAAAACCAATGATTTGCTGGACGTAAATTACGGATTTATGAGCATTGCTGCATATATGCTTTTAATTGTTGTATTCATAATTCCCCTGAGGAAAATGCTCACATTTGATAAAAGCCCGGATCCGGTTCTGGCGGATGAGCTTCATCATGGTTTGACGGAATCAGAAAAAGCCGGACTGTAATTATTAGTCCGGCTTTTTCTGATTACTATTAATAGTTATATGCAGTTCTGGATTCGGTTTTCAGGTATCCGAGATCAGCATCCTTTTTGATAACGGCATCCTTAGAGAATACAAAAGTCCACTCAGCGGCTCCTCCCGGTCCAATCTGTAAGCCCTGAAGCTCACCAAAGAACCCGTGTGCAATTACGCCTTCCTTATTTGAAAGCCTGATCTCTACATTATGTATATTGAATACAGTACTTTGAAACCCGTTGGTTACCCATGCAACCATAACCAGATTATTGTTTTCGTAATACACCCTTTTAGGGTTAATATGTACAGAATTTGCAAGAAACTCAGGTCCGCCGCCTATAAACTCAGTTACCCTTTTGCTTGTATTATCCTTCTTTTCTGTTGAATCCTTCTTGTTCCCATCATCTTTCTTGTCACTGGTTTCTTTCTTAGCAGTATCTTTCTTGTCTGATGTTTTTTTATCGCTAGAAGCATCCTTCTTTTCGCTTGTGTCTTTCTTATCTGCAGTTTCTTTTTTGCCGGCGGAATCCTTATTGTCTTTTGTATCTTTCTTATCGGCTGTTTCTTTTTTGTCCGCAGCTTCCTTTTTGCTTGTATCCGTTTTTCCTGAGGTATCATTCTTATCAGCAGTGTCCTTCTTGTCTGCAGCATTATCCTTGTCTGATTTATCCATTTCTTCTGCTGATTCATTCTTTTTCTCTGAATCATTGTTCACATTGTCGGGATTCTCCTGCTGACCCGGATTTTCAGCTGAAGCATATTGATCATCATTGCTGCTTTTATCAGTATTTGAATCTGCATTGTACTGTTCATCGGCAGTTTCCTCAGCTTTGTCAAGCTCTTGCTCCAAAGCTTCCTGTTCGTTTAGCGCATCTTCAGTTTCGGTTTTTGCACCGCATGCTGTTGTTACTAAAATGATAAGAATAGTTAAAATTGCTGATAATACTTTTACTGTTTTGTTTTTCATTTGTTTACCACCTCTGCATAATCATTTTTAGTTCTATGTTCCATTCACTGCTTCATACTCTGCTTTAATCCTATTGCAACACCTCCTTTGAAAAACAAAGGCAGATTATACCGTTATCAAAAAGCAACATTAACTAATACATTCTACAATATATAACATATTCCTCCAAAATTATACAAATTGTTCCCACCCTGCCTTAAGAAAGAAAAAAGATCCCGATTTTTGAATCACGGGATCTTTTTTAATGACTGAAACCTGTTTTATCTCAGCGGAATAAAATATACCTCATGTCTTGAAAATTTCTTGCCAGCTGTTCTGAATGGTACAAGCCTTTCTTTACAAAAGTAAACCCGCATTTTTCTATTACCCTTCTGGATTGATTGTTAAAGATAAAATGGCTTACTGTCAATGCATCCAGCCCAAACTTTTCAAAGCAGGTTTTGATTAAAGCTTTTACAGCTTCGGGCATTATGCCTTTTCCCCAGTAATCTTTTGACAGGACATAACCTATTTCTTTCACCTTCAAGTGTGCATAAGCAGCATCTTCATTTGCCCAGGACCTGTGCAGGCCCAAAGAGCCGATAACTTTCTTATTCTCCTTATATTCAATTGCCAGAACATTTTTCTCTGAAATAAAGGATTTCAAAATTTTGTGTGAAACATCAATGGATTCATGATGTTTCCAGCCAGCCATTTCCCCGACCCCTTCTACAGAAGCATACTCATACAGGTCATGCAAATCTGTTTCTTCCCAGGGCCGAAGAATCAGCCTGTCTGTTTCAATTATTGTATTTGAAAAATCAATTTTAACATCCATATCCAATTCTCCTGTTATGTTTATTTTTACATGCAAAAGCTGAATTCAGTATTCATTTTTCGAGATACAGATCCATTATATATTCATCATCATATTCTCCGTTTATGCAAAAATAGTTCTTGTGCACGCCTGTTTTTACAAAACCGAATTTTTCATACAGGCTTATGGCGGTATGGTTGCTTGCCCTGACACCGAGGCTAATGTTTCTTATCAGCTTATGGTTCTTAGCAAAGAATATCAGTTCCTGCATCAGCGTGCTTCCTATGCCTTTTCTCCAGAAAGCCTTTCTTACCGATATAGCCAGTTCGCTGTTATGCCAGACTCTTCTGCCGTGAAGGCAGCTTATCTGGGCGATGGCAACAATTTGGCCGTTTATGATTCCCAGAATCATAAGCCTGTTGGGATCATTGCGCACTTTTTTTATATATTCAGCTTCCTGCTCTACAGTTAAATTTAACTCACCTCTCCCAAACAGAAGATTATCAGTTTCGCCGCCAATAATATTGAGGTATTCGATAATCGCCTCGGCATCTTCTGCATCAGGTTCGCGCAGAATTAAAGTCTCTCCGCTTTTCAAGGTTATTTCCTTCAGCTCTCTCTTTTCCATAAATTCCTCCGCATTCAAAGGATTTTACTATTGCACAGCCAACAATAAGCACATTTGTAACCAAAAAACTTATGCCCATTTTCTGTCTCTATAGATTTACTTCTTACGTTGCTTCTATAATCTTATAATGTGCCTTCAGTAAATACATCCAGGTATGTAAAGAGTCATTATTTAAATCGATAATTTCTTAAAGAATCAGGGATGAAGCTTTTCTATTAGAAACTTTTACGCAGCATATCAGGATAGAAAAATTAGTTATGCCTGGACAATACTGTTGATCAGAAGCGCCATAACTTAAGAAAGCCGAATGCTGCCGTGCAATTGGTAATATCCTCATTTTACAAAACTTACAGATAATTGTAAAGCACGCAGCATATGCAAGCTGCGTGCTTTTCTTTCTTTATTATAACTGTCAGTAGGCGCTGTGTATAAGCTCCCGCCGGTTTTGGTAACGGGTATGGAGCAGTTCATGGGACTTTTGCCCTAAAGGCCGGCCTAAGAACTCACGGTAAAGCTGCTTTATCACAGGGTTTTCGTGGGACTTGCGCACAGGCAGGTTTTGGTCTTCCATGTACAGCCCTGCTATCCGCTTCTGCCTGATCTCAGGATCCTTGGATAAGGGCTGTCCTCCGCCGCCAATGCACCCGCCGGGGCAGCACATAACTTCAATGAAATGATAGGGGCTCTTTCCCTGACCTATTTCCTCCAATATTTCTTTAATATTTCCCAACCCGTGCACAACTGCAACCGAAAGCTGCATACCGCCTATATCTACGCTGGCTTCCTTAACTTGATCCAAATTCCTTACCTGATGGAACTCCAAATTTTTAAGCTCTTCACCTGTAATCATTTCATAAGCCGTTCTCAAGGCTGCTTCCATAACCCCGCCCGTATTGCCGAATATGGCGCCGGCACCGCTTCCAGGGCCGAAAGGTTCATCAAAACTCTGCTCTGAGCTGGATAACAGATCTATACCGGCTTCCTTGAGCATGGCTCCCAATTCCCTGGTGGTCAGCACTGCATCCACATCCCGGTAACCGCTGGAATGCATCTCAGGCCGCTGGCTTTCATATTTCTTGGCAGTGCAGGGCATAACCGATACGGTGAATATTCTGTCTGCCGGAATTCCTGCTTTTTCTGCATAATAGGTTTTAATAATAGCTCCGAACATCTGCTGGGGAGATTTGCAGGTTGAAAGATGGCCAGTAAGGTGCGGGAAGAAGTATTCAAGGTAATTTATCCAGCCGGGGCTGCAGGATGTTATCATGGGCAGCTGCCCGCCCTCATTTATTCTCTGAATGAGCTCACTTACCTCTTCCATAATGGTTAAATCGGCAGAAAAATTGGTATCAAATACCCGGTCAAAACCCAGCCTCTTCAGGGCTGAAACCATTTTGCCGGTAACCGGGGTTCCGGGGTCCAGTCCAAACATCTCCCCTATGGCCACCCTTACAGCCGGAGCTGTCTGAACTACTGTATAAAGCCCGGGATCCTCCAGAGCTTCCCATACCCTGGCCGCATGGCTTTTTTCGGTAAGGGCTCCGGTAGGGCAGACATTGACGCACTGGCCGCACTGTACGCAAGGGGAATTCATTATGGATTCCCTGCCGGCAGGTGCAATAATGGTTCTGGAACCTCGTCCTATGGGCGCAATGGCATTCACTCCCTGTATCTGGCTGCATACCATAACGCACCGTCTGCAGAGGATGCATTTGGCTGAATCCCTGACCACAGCCGGCGATTCATCATCAATTATCCTGGGGCTGTATTCACCCTCATATCGTACCCTCTGCACGTTCATCTGCATGGCCAGTTTTTGAAGCTCACACTGGTTATTCTTGGCACAGATCAGGCATTCCTCAGGGTGATCGGATAAAATGAGCTCCAATATTGTCTTCCGGGCACGTCTTACCTTGGCGGTATGAGTGAAAACCTCCATTCCTTCTTCCACCCTGGTGATACAGGCAGGCATCAGGGTTCTGGCGCCCTTTACCTCTACCGCGCATATCCTGCATGATCCTATTTCATGAATCCCCTCCATGCTGCATAGGGCAGGAATGTCAATCCCTGCCTTTCTGGCTGCCTGAAGGATGGTCATATGGGGCTGAACTTCAACCTTTATGCCGTTAATTTTTATTTGCATTTATCTCCCTCCCCCTCAATCGGCATCGCAGCGCAGGCAGCGAAGAGCTTCCTGGCGGCAGGCCTCTTCGTCAAAGGGCAGTTCAATTTCGTCAAAGTTCATTTTTCTCACCTGCGGATCCAGCACAGGCACCCTAAGCCTTTTCCGTTCCTGTTCTATAACCGGTGCATATATCTGCCGCTTTCTGGCCTGCTGAGCCGTTTCTTTTTCTTCCTGGTCTCCTCCCAGGTATTTGTCTATAGACAGGGCAGCCTTTCTGCCGTCAGCAATGGACTGAATCACGGTATCGGGCCCGCGTATGCAGTCGCCCCCCGCAAATACGCCTTTTATTGAAGTTTCCAGGGTATCCGGGTTGACCCTGAAAGTTTTCCAGCGGGTAAAGTCAATTCCTTCAAAGCCCTCCACCTCGCCCTGGGCCCCTATTGCTATCAGCAGGGTGTCCGCCTCCATCTTAAATTCGGAACCTTCAATGGGCACCGGTTTTCTTCTGGCGGTATTGTCAAATTCACCCTTGGCCATTCGTATGCACCAGACGCCTTCCATTCTGCCCTGCTCATCAGCAATAATTTCCAGGGGAGCAATGTAATCGTAGATCCTGACTCCTTCTTCAGCAGCATGCACCTTTTCTTCAGGCAGGGCCGGCATATCCCATTTGCTCCGCCTGTACAGAATGGCAACTTCCCTGGCACCCAGCCTTACTGCTGAGCGTGCAGCGTCAAAAGCCGTGCTGCCCCCGCCGATAACTACTACCTTCTCTCCAATATCAGGCCTTTCTCCTTCATTTATGCGGCGCAGAAACTCAAGGGCGGTTATTACGCCCTTTGCATCCTCGCCCTTAATGCCCAGCTTTACCGGCTGCTGGGCCCCGATGCCTAGAAATACAGCATCAAAGTTGCGCCTGATTGCATCCCAGCTAATATCCCGGCCTGCTTTCATGCCGGTAATAACATTGACGCCGGAATTCAGTATGATATCAATTTCTTTCTGTAACACATCGTTGGGCAGCCTGTATGGAGGAACTGCATAGTTAAGCATGCCGCCCAGTTTGTCTGATGCTTCAAATACGGTAACGTCATAACCCCATATGGCAAGATAATATGCTGCGGTAAGCCCTGCAGGCCCGCCGCCTATTACGGCAACCTTCTTTCCCTTTCGAGGAAGCTTTTTCAGTTCGGCATCAAAGTAGAAAGCTTCTGCATTTTTCAGCTCATAATCGGCGGCAAAGCGTTTTAAGCTGCGTATGGCCATGGACTCATCCAGCTGATCCCTTCTGCACCTTTCCTCACAGGGATGGGTGCAAAGTCTGCCGCAAACCGAGGGAAAGGGGTTCTTTTCCCGTATGGAACGCACCGCATCCATATACATGCCCCGCTGGATATACTCTATATACTGGGGTACATCCACATCTGCCGGGCAGGCGTTCTGGCAGGGAGCGGTAAACAGGGATGCGCATACTGATGCCCTGCAGTATTTTGAATTTATATGTTCCTCATATTCATCCCTGAAATAGCGGATGGTATTGAGCACAGGATTGGGAGCTGTCTGCCCCAGGCCGCACAGGGCGGTGTTCATTATATCCTCGCCCAGCTCAAGGAGGGTATCAATATCCTCCGGCCGGCCTTTTCCCTCACTGACCCGCTGAAGCATCTCCAGCATGCGTTTGGTTCCCATCCTGCAGGGAATGCACTTGCCGCAGGATTCATCCTGGCAGAAGTCCAGGAAGAATTTGGCCAAGTCTACCATGCAGGTGTTTTCATCCATAACAATTAGGCCGCCTGAGCCCATTATGGTACCCCATTCTCTGAGCGACTCGTAATCCACCGGCACATTCAGACCGCTGGCCGGAATACAGCCTCCGGAAGGGCCGCCGGTCTGAGCTGCCTTAAAATCCCTTTTGCCGATAATTCCGCCGCCGATATCAAATATGATATCGCCCAGGGGCGTGCCCATGGGCACTTCTACCAGTCCGGTATTAACTACCTGCCCTGCCAGGGCGAACACCTTGGTTCCGGGGCTTTTTTCATTTCCTATGCTTCTGAACCATTCTGAACCTTCCAGGATTATGGAAGGCAGGTTGGCATAAGTCTCCACGTTGTTTATGACCGTAGGCTTATTCCACAGGCCTGCCTGGGCCGGATAGGGCGGTTTCGGCCTGGGCTCGCCCCGCCTGCCTTCCACCGAAGCCAGCAGCGCTGTTTCCTCACCGCACACAAAAGCTCCGGCTCCCACCCGTATTTCCAGGTCAAAATTAAAACCGCTGCCAAAAATGTCTGATCCCAGCAAACCGTAATTTCTGGCCTGTTCTATGGCTTTTTGAAGATGTTCAACCGCCATGGGATATTCTGCCCTGACATAGACGTAACCCTGGTTTGCACCAATGGCATAACCGGCCAGGGCCATTCCTTCAATTAAACTGTGCGGATCGCCTTCTATTATGCTCCGGTCCATGAAAGCACCAGGATCGCCTTCATCAGCATTGCAGACAACATATTTGGGTTTCTCCTTAGCTTTGGATGTAAATTCCCACTTAAGCCCTGTAGGAAAACCTGCTCCGCCTCTTCCCCTTAAGCCTGATTCCTTTACAATCCTGATAACATCTTCCGGTGTATGCAGCGTAACCGCCTTTGCCAGGGCAAAGTACCCGTCAAAGGCTATATACTCTTCTATGCTGAGCGGATCAATCAGGCCCACGTTTCTTAATGCAATCTTCCGTTGACGTGTGAAAAAGGGAATATCCTGAATCCTGCCTATAGGTTCATCGGTATAAGGATCCCGGTAAAAATAATCTTCAACGGGTATGCCTTGGTACAGGTGTTTTTCAACTATTACATCCACATTCTCCGGTTGAAGCCTGCAGTAAAGTATGGCTTCCGGATATACTATCATCATCGGCCCCAAGGAACAGGGCCCCATACAGCCGGTTACGACAACTTTAATCTCTGCCTCCAGTCCTCTTTCTTTTATGCTGTCCATAAGCCGTTCACGGATAGTCTGGCACCCTGAAGACTGACAGCCTCCGCCGCCGCATACCAGTACATGATTACGGTAAAGCTTCATCAGAGCAACACATCCTTTCCGTTCAGCGTCCAGGCCTCAATTATGCGATCTTTCAGCACATACTCCGGCAGCAGCACCCTTGCCTTTTCAGGCGTAACCCTGCAGTAAGTAACAGGCCTGCGTCCTTTTTTCTTCAGAATAACCAGGGGTTCATATGCACAAAAACCTGCACAGCCTGTCTTGGCTATGGTAACATTGCTTATATTTTTATGAGCTATGGCTTCTTCCATAGCCTTCAGCACATCCAGCACACCCGCTGCCTGGCTGCAAATACCCATATGGATTTCTACGGTTATAAAGTCTTCCTTTTCAAGACCCTGAAGCCTGTTCAATGCCCGCTCTCTAAGTGCGTAATACGCTTGCATGGAAGCCATGATCAACCCCCTCCCTCTGCCTGTTTAATAAGGCTGGTAATTACCGCTTTCACTTTGTCCGCTTTCATCCGGGTGTATACTGTGTCGTTTATAGTCACTACCGGTCCGAGCCCGCATGCGCCGATGCAGCGGACCACTTCAATGGAAAAATTTCCGTCGGGCGTAGTGTCGCCCGCCTCAATGCCCAAAAGCTCCTGAAGCTGTTCAATAATCTTGTCGGCTCCCCGCACATAGCATGCCGTTCCCTTACATACACCAATGGAATACTTTCCTTTGGGTTTCTCAGAGAACAATGCATAAAAGCTTACAATGCTGTTTACTTCACTAAGGGGAATTTTCATTGCATCCGACACTCTTTGCTGCGCCCACATCGGAAGATGCCCCAGTACATTTTGAATTTCATGCAATACAGGGATTAATGCACCCGGCTTATGTTTGTATGCCTCAATTATTTCCTCTACCCTTTGACTCTGTTCCTGACCAATCTCAATTTGCTGTACCGACACTAACAACACCTTCCTTCACATTATAGCATTTACATACATTTATGTTATTTTATGTAAGTGACAAGGATGCCGGTTAAGATTGTTAAAAGTTTGACAAATAATGCCCTGCTTTTACTATGATGTAACTGCGTACTCTGTTAACTGTTCATACTTTGTGGACTAATGGGTTGGCTGCCGCGGCTAAACTCAGATGTGAAAAGAATCATCCTATAATTTATATATGAGAGTCAGCCTCAATGATGTGTGCCCGATGCCAAAATTTATTCAGTGATGAATGTATAGCTGTTTAATTTTATTATATAACAACAGAAAGTAGAATTGTATAATTATTTTGAATTTTCTTGATAATAATTTGTCACCCGGTCAAATGGATAAATTAAAGAAAGCAATAGTTTAAGAAATGCCGGGTTTATCAGCTTAATGGGAGTCTTCAACAACCCACTGAAAAAAAGTGTTAAGATTTAAGCAGGTTTTTGTTTACCGAAAATAATATATAAATATGGGGATATAATGCTGATAAACAGGCCTATCCATGCTGCTAAGCCGGTATATCTAATTAACACTTGATGAATTACCGAATACATCCTTACAGGAATAAGGAGCCATGAAATGATAATTGGATATTTCCCGGCAGAGAGCAATAATTGTTCAAGAGCTGCTATGACAATGTAGTACAATACAACCACAGTTGCTGATTTTGCAATATCCTTTCTATCCATATCACGAAAACAGAATAACCCTGTAATAAGGAAAAGAACTGCTGTAAGAATTACGCCAATCCAGAATACCGTATTTTCTGCAGATAATATCAAATTCCCGGTTATTATTGTTATTATATATATGCTGACATTCTCAACGATTGAAATAATCAAACCGGTTAAAACTGATATTAACAAGACGCGCCAAATTCTACTTCTAATCATGTTTTTCATAATGGTCACCACTAAAAATTTTTTTTGCTAACTTCAAGTCTTGGAACATTTGTCGCAGCCGCTTTATTTCCTTTTTTATCACACCTCATGCAATACCCATATATTAGGCTCTATGTATTCTCCTATATCTTTTTCTTTATTTATTTTAACAGGCTCCAATGACCCTGGAACTACGTATTCACCTGTTTCATAGAATTTCATGCCTGTCCATTCTTCCCATTCTTTAACGGTCCCTGGTATGTACATAGCTTTATGGCAGGGTTTTATTATTTTCCCTCCCATTCTGGCATGCACTCTTAACCAAGGATCATAAGGCAGACCGTCTTCTCTTTTCCATTTCAAATAATTGTCTATTGGTATCAATGGATATTTACTTTTTAAACTGGGCCTGACAGGTACAGTAATATATTTAAGGCCACTTTCGCGGGCAAGTGAAATCATCTCTTTTAATATTAGTGAACTTATTCCTCTTCCCTGATAATCCTTATTGACCGCTATCTGAAGGCCGTTTAACACATTTGCTTCAATCTTATTTAATTTGTCATTGATTCCTTTCTCAAGTACCCAGTCCCATCCTTCTTCAGGCAATTCATCAAAGGGCTTGTCCCAAAAATACGGTATACAATTAGCAACCCCTATAATCTCATCATTTGATTTCAGAGAAAACTGGTATTCAGGAAAAAGCTCGAACAGTTTATCCCAATTTGCATTTGACACTGGATCATGCAGCATAAATTCCGGCCATAATTTATGAGTCATTTCCGCCTGTATATCCGCATGATCAGGTATGTTTTTAATGACTTCATATTGCATTCCGAATCCCCCGTGGCTTCAGCCAAAAATATTCTCTTTCATATTATCATTGAACCAAAATGGATTAATCATTGGTCGCATCCCCATTCCCGTCTATGGGTATAGGGTCCCCCAGGTAAGTTGGTTCCGGCTGAATAGCAACCTTGAAGAAATCCTTGATGCGTGCCAATACTTCTCGTATTTCTACATATTCCTGCCTTGCATAAGGCCTTAAGTCTGAAGCTACGCCGTAGGCATCCAGGCCCAGCTTGTTTGCTATATATAAGGATCGGTACAGGTGGAATTCCTGGGTAACGATAATCACTTTCTTTACCTGGAACACATCCCGTGCCCTGTACATGCTGTCATAGGTGGAAAAGCCTGCATGATCCATAAATATATGCTCAGACGGCACGCCATGTTCTATGGCATAATTTTTCATGGCATTAACTTCATCGTATTCTTTGGTGCCGTGGTCTCCGCTCACCAGCAGCCTGTCCGACACGCCGGCTTTATAAAGCTCAATGCCCTGAAGCAGGCGGTCAGCCAGCATAGGGCCGGGGCCGGTATCCCACACCCGTGCGCCCAGTATTAGAATACAGTCTGGATTTAATTCCATTGCCTGATCCGGAGTTATGATCCTGTTTCTATATGCATTTTTAACATATGCATGTATTGCGGCTAAAGCGATAATTGCCAGCAATGCTGCTATGGTTAATAATATCAGTAAGCTTTTCATGGTTTTACGTCTGGCTCTCTCCATTTAAGATATTCGCTCCATTCTTATGTAACCCTGGTACACCAGGTTCAATCTGTAATTCATTAATTGGAACAAAAAGTATTTATTTGTAATAAAAAAGAAAAAGGCCTGCCTATATGCTACCATATAAGCGGGCCTTTATACAACGAAACAGGTATTTTTAGTCAATCAAATTGTCAATGGCTGCCCCGGGTGCAACCATGGGATAGACCTTTTCATCAGGGCTTATATCGCACTCCACTACTACCGGTTCATTTAAGCCAAGTGCTTCTTTCAGGACCTCCTCCACCTGGTCATTGGATGTGATACGGAAGCCCTTAATGCCGTAAGCACCGGCCAGTTTAATGAAATCCACATCCGGCCCCAGGGTGCTCTGGGAAAACCTGCCCTGGAAGAACAGATCCTGCCACTGCCTTACCATGCCCAGGGTATGGTTATTGAGCACCAGCTGCACTATGGGCACCTTGTATTTGGATACCGTAGCCAGCTCGGTGGAATTCATCTTAAAGCTGCCGTCCCCGGCTATGTTTATAACCTTCTTATCCGGCCTGCCCAGGGCTGCTCCAATGGAAGCACCCAGGCCGTAGCCCATGGCTCCCAAGCCGCCGGATGTAAGGAAGGTGCGGGGCTCTGAATACTTATAATACTGGGCCGCCCACATCTGATTCTGGCCTACTTCCGTTGTGATTATGGCATTTCCTTGTGTCAGTTCATAGAGCTTTTCTATTACAAACTGGGGGCTGAGGGAGCTCTTGCCCCTGTATTTAAGCGGATGTTTCTCCTTCCATTCCTCGATCTGCCTGTTCCAGTCATTCTCATCCCTTTCAGCAACCCGGCCTATGAGATCGGACAAGAGCTGCTTGACATCGCCGTATATGGGAATGTGTGCCGTAACGTTTTTGCTTATTTCCGCCGGGTCGATGTCAATATGAATTATGCGTGCATTTGGCGCAAAAGCTTCCACTTTGCTTACAACCCTGTCGCTGAAGCGGGCGCCTATGGCTATCAGGCAGTCTGAGTTGGACACGGCATAGTTTGCATACCGGGTACCGTGCATGCCCACCATGCCCAGGAAGTAGGGATGTTGGCCGGGGAAAGCGCCCATACCCATCAGAGTGGCGCATACGGGAGCCTTAATTTTTTCCGCAAATTCCCGAAGCTCATTATGGGCCCCGGAGATATTTACGCCGCCTCCAGCCAGTATAACCGGACGTGAACTTTCATTCAAAAGTTCTACAGCCTTTTCCATATTTACGGGATTATCCTCAGCGGCATCATACCACTTTCTCCTGGTTTTCCATTCCATGGGCTGGCCGTCATAAGGCTTGTATTCTATTTCTGCTGTCTGTACATCCTTGGGCAGGTCCACTACTACAGGCCCCGGCCTGCCGCTAGTGGCAATGTCAAAGGCCTCCCGGATTATATGGGGAAGTCTTTCAGGATTTTTTACAATATAATTATGCTTGGTTATAGGCATGGTTATGCCTGCAATGTCAACCTCCTGGAAAGAATCCCGCCCAAGCAGGCTGCCTGCAACCTGCCCGGTAAAGACTACCAGAGGAACCGAATCCATATAGGCAGTTGCAATGCCGGTTACCGTATTGGTTGCCCCAGGCCCGGAGGTGACCAAAACCACGCCTGGTTTTCCGGTAGCGCGGGCATATCCGTCAGCTGCATGGGTGGCGCCTTGTTCATGAGCTGTCAGAATATGGGTGATTTCCTTGGTATTATAAAGCACGTCGTATATGGGCAGCACTGCCCCGCCGGGATAGCCGAAAATCAGATCCACATTTTGTTCCTTCAGACATTCAATTACTATCTCTGCTCCTGTCAATTTCAACCTGGTCAACCCCCTTATGCATATAAGCTAATCATTCACAGCAAAGAGCCGCAATGGCATGAGCATATATCTTAGTATGAAGAATCAGGTCATCGATGGAGATGTATTCATCCTTCTCGTGAGCCACTTCTGGTCTGCCGGGAAATGCCGGTCCAAAGGCCACTGCGTTCTTAATGGCCCGTGCAAAGGTGCCGCCTCCTATGGCCAAAGCCTTGGCAGGCTGCCCGGTCTTTTCGGTATATACCTTTTTAAGTGTCTCAATCAGAAAACCTTCTTCCGGAACATGGAGAGGAGGAACAAAATCCATAAATTCCACCTCTATTCCGCTGCCTTCCAGAGCACTTAAAACCTTATCCTTTATCTGCTGTTCGCTGAAGGTTACAGGATAGCGGATATTTATTACAGCTTCTCCCTGGTTTTGATCCACTGAAATGGTGCCTAGATTCAGGGTAAGCCTGCCGGACACTTTATCCTCTAGATCCAGGTTCAAACCTTTGCCGGTGGTATCCGTTCCGATCCGGTTATTCAAAAACAGCAGAAATTGTTCCATCTCGCTGTTGCCCAGCCCCATGGTGCATAGGAATGCCAGCATATGAGCAATGGCGTTTTTCCCCTTCTCCGGTATGCTGCCATGGGCGGAAACGCCTTTTGCAATTACTTCAACACCCGAATCCTCGCAAAAGCCGGCACTCAGGTCATAATCTGAAAACTGCTTCATGCTGTGGAGATGGTTCAGGATCTTATCCTGATCCCCGGTAGGCAGAAAGCAGCATCTGCATTCATCCGGCACCATATTGGGCCTGTGCCCGCCGATAATGGTTCTGATCTTTACTGCAGAGCAGTCATCGGAAGCAAATTTCTTCTTAAGCTTAAATGTTGCAATTCCCTTTTCAACATTGATAACGGGATAATCTGCATCGGGAGATACACCAAAATCCGGTATGGGCTCTTTCTTAAAGTAGTAGGCCATATCCTCCCATCCGCTTTCCTCGTCGGTGCCGAAAATTATGCGGACCTTGCGCTTCATCTTCCTGCCTGACTCCATTACAGCCTTCATGGCATAAAGGGCACCTATCATCGGGCCCTTGTTATCCTGGGTCCCCCTTCCGTATATCTTTCCGTCCACAATTCTTGCCTCATACGGAGGATATGTCCAGCCGCTTCCCTCCGGCACCACATCCAGGTGGCCCAAAATACCCATGGTTTCTTCGCCTTCGCCAAACTCTGCATGGCCGGCATAGCCGTCTACATTTTTAACCCTAAATCCCAGGCTCTCTGCCAGTTCCAGTGTCTTCCGAAGGGCTTCGTCCACCTCTCTGCCGAAGGGCTTGCCGGGCAGGGCTGGTCCCTCCACGCTGGGAATGCGGACTATTTCCTGCACAGAGCGGATAATCTCCTCTTTATGTTCGTCTATATAGCGATCCAAATTCATCCTGACAAACTCCTCTCTATTGAAGTACCTTGCCGGCATTAAAGCCTTTGCCCTCAACTTCGCGTGTATCTATAATGGAAAGGAATGCAGCCGGATCTATTCTTCTTACAATTTCCCTGGTGCGGGACAGTTCCATAACCGTAAGGGCCATATAGATCAGCTTCTTTTCCTTTCCGGTATAAGCGCCTTCACCGTTAATAAAAGTTATTCCCCGCTTTACCTTTTTTAACAATTCCTCTGCAATTTCCTCATGCTTATCTGATACAATAATAACCGTCTTGCGGTGGTTGAAACCTTCCTGTATGGCATCCACTGCCTTGTTGGCAACAAAAATTGCTACAATTGTAAGCATTGCCATTTCCACATTGAACAAAAATGCTGCAATTGTCAGGATTACGGCGTTTATGGCCATGCCAATGCCGCCTATGTTGAAGGAGAAAAACTTATTGATGGTAATGGAAATTATGTCCGTACCGCCCAGTGAAGCCCGGTTCTTTATTACAATTCCTGACCCGATTCCCATTATCAGGCCGCCGAAGATAGCCGCCACTATGGTATCGTTTACCTCTATAACCCAGCTTCGGGTCAGGGACAAAAAGAGGGAAGAAGTTATAACTCCCAAAACACTTAAGTATGTAAAATCCTTGCCTATAAAACGGTAACCGCCCAAAAAAATCGGAATGTTCAGGGCAACAATGGAGATACTGGTGGGTATGCGGAAAAGGTACTCCAGCATCATGGCTATGCCGGTAACGCCGCCGCTCAGCAGTTTATGGGGTATGAACAAGGCATTAACGGCTATTGCATGTATAAAGCTTCCTATTATTATAAAAAAAATCCGAAGAATTAGGTTTTTTATTTCCCGCTTCATAATATACTCCTTTCAGAAGCCAGCCTGATTTTAGAATTTAAGTATATCATAAGAAGCAGTTACATTGTTTGCCTGTTAAAAATTTAATCTTTACTCTTTTCATAAAAATTCTTNTGTGATATAAAATTATTATGACTCTTTTTACACTTTTTTNATAAGGAGGTCCTGCGGATGCGTCTATTTATCGGCACCGAGGAAGAATGCGACAGGCGCGCAGCGCTCGAAGTCGTCAAACAAATCAAATCCAAACCAGACTCAGTTCTTGGGCTGGCTACCGGTTCCACTCCCATCGGCATGTACCGCAACATGGCACAGGCATACCGGGATGGGGAAATCAGCTACTCCAGAGTCAGAACCTTTAATCTGGATGAATATGTGGGGCTGGCCAAAAAACATCCCTGCAGCTATTATTATTTCATGCGGGAATATCTATTCAAGGATATAGACATCCCTGCAGACAATATTGATTTTCTGGATGGAACTGCTTCCGATCTGGCACAGGAATGTGCAAGGTACGAGGAAAACATTGAAAACTGCGGCGGCATCGACCTGCAGCTGCTGGGAATGGGGCATAACGGCCACATTGGTTTTAACGAGCCGGATACTCCCTTCGAATCCCTGACTCATATAGTTGAACTGACCGAAAGCACCATCAAGGCCAATTCCCGCTTCTTCGACAGTGAAGAAGAGGTTCCCCGCAAAGCGCTGACCATGGGCATCAAAACCATAATGCATGCCAAAAAGATTATCTTCTTCGTCAAAGGGGCGGCAAAAGCAGAAGTAGTACGGCAGGTTCTGCAAGGGCCTATTACGCCCAAGGTTCCCGCTTCCGTTCTGCAATTGCATCCCAACCTGTGTGTATTCCTGGACCATGATGCAGCTTCAAAGCTGAATTTATAAATACGGATTTACATAGGAATTAATTATTTAAGTACAGCTCCTGTGTTGGCTGAAGTTACCAACCTGGCATATCTTCCCAGATATCCATGGCTGATCTTCGGTTCGGGAGCTGTCCATTTTTTCAGCCTTTCCTCCATAACCTTTTCATCCACCAGAACATCCAGTCTGCCTTCAGGAATGTTGATGGAGATAATATCCCCTTCCTCAACTGCAGCTATGGGACCTCCTGCCATGGCTTCCGGAGAAACATGGCCGATGGACGCACCTCTGGTGGCACCGGAAAACCTGCCGTCAGTTATTAAAGCCACATCCTTGTCCAGACCCATGCCGGCGATGGCCGATGTGGGCGACAGCATTTCCTTCATGCCCGGGCCGCCTTTAGGGCCCTCATAGCGGATTACAATAACATCCTTCTTTCTGATCCTTCCGCTCAGTATGGCTTCATATGCCTCCTCCTCAGAATTGAATACCCGGGCCGGACCCTGGTGTACCAGCATCTCAGGAGATACGGCCGAGCGTTTTACAACTGCTCCGTCGGGTGCCAGGCTGCCCCTTAATACTGCAATGCCTCCTGTTTCACTGTATGGCTTGTCTATGGGGCGGATAATATTATGATTCAGCACCCTGGCATCATCAATCATTTCACCGATAGTTCTGCCGCTGACTGTCGGCTGATCCAGGTGAAGAAGCCCTTTTGATGCCAGCTCCTTCATAACGGCCGGTATGCCTCCGGCTTCATGCAGGTCTTCTATATGATGAGGCCCTGCCGGGCTGAGCTTGCACAGGTTCGGTGTTCTGGAGCTGATGGTGTTTACAATATCCAGGTCTATTTCAATGCCGGCTTCGTAGGCTATAGCAGTCAGGTGCAATACCGAATTGGTTGAACAGCCCAGTGCCATGTCCAAGGTCAGGGCGTTTTCAAAGGCCTCCTGGGTCAAGATATCCCTGGGGCAGAGTCCTTTACTCAATACCTCCATAACCTTCATGCCGGCTTCCTTGGCCAGGCGGATTCTCTCGGCATAAACTGCAGGAATGGTGCCGTTGCCGGGCAATCCCAGTCCCAATACCTCGGTAAGACAGTTCATGGAATTGGCGGTAAACATTCCGGAACATGATCCGCATCCTGGGCATGCATGATCTTCCAGCTGCTGTAATTCCTGTTCATTCATGATACCTGCCCGTACGGATCCTACTCCTTCGAACACTTTGTTCAGATCCAGTGTTTTCCCCTTATGCCTGCCGGCCAGCATAGGGCCGCCGCTTACAACAACGGCCGGTATATTCACCCTGGCCGCTGCCATCAGCATGCCGGGCACAATTTTGTCGCAGTTGGGAATCATTACAACCGCATCAAAGGCATTGGCCTCTATCATGGATTCAATGCCGTCGGCTACCAGTTCCCGTGAGGGCAGGGAATAATTCATGCCCCTGTGATTCATGGCTGTGCCGTCGCATACCCCGATGCAGGGAACCTCTATAGGAGTGCCTCCTGCCATCCGGATTCCGTCTTTTACGGCTTCAGCAATTTTATCCAGGTGAATATGCCCTGGAATGGATTCGTTCTTTGAATTAACCACTCCTATTATGGGGCGTTTTATCTCCTCATCGGTAAGGCCCATGCTTTTAAGCAGGGAACGGTGCGGTGCCCGTTCCAAACCTGTTTTCATTCTGTCGCTTCTCATTTTTTCCTCCTGCCGTCTATGCAAATAGTTTAAATTTCCCGATTGCTGCAATATGTTGTGCTGCTTAATCCCATCATTTTCAAGTGCCGCTTTCCCAGGCCTTCAGGAAAGGATATGGATTGAATGGAGTTAAGCTGTTATTTTTTCCGTAATACATTCCAAAATGCAAGTGGGGTTCAAATTGCCCGGTGGTGCCTTCGGGGCCGTAACCTGTATCACCCACATAGCCGATTATCTGCCCCTTGGTAACCTTGTCCCCCTCTTCCGGGTTTCCCTCGTAACGGGACAGATGGGCATAATAGTAGTAAATATTGTCCTTTCCCCGAATGCCCAGCCGATAACCGCCCAATTCGTTCCAGCCGGCTTTTTCAATAACGCCGTCGCACACCGACCTTATGGGAAGGCCTGTATCCGCCATCAGGTCGATGCCTTCATGGCTGCGCTCTCCCCCGTAGGTTCGGGCATCGCCGTAGCCGTCCTCATAGGAGTATTCATCATTTACATCCAGGGGGAAAACCTTGTCATCATAAATTGCGCGCAGATCGGAAAGGGCTTCTATCTCTTTTCTTACCTGCCTGATAAATGACCTGTCATCATTGTATTCAGCCAGCATGGAAGGAAGTTGGTTTATATCCTCTATCCACGCGAGATGCAAGGCTATTTTCCCCGACCGCTCTTTGGATATCTCCTCAGGCGGCACCTTTTCGGCCAGATCAACAGCTGCCAGATAATGCCAGGGCACGCCTGTCTCCTCTTCCAGTTCAAAATAGATGGACAGGTGTTCTGAATCAATATCATCCGGCTTGTATCTGCCTGCCTGGAACAGGTTCAGAAACAGCAGGACCAGAGCGGTTACAGCCAGGATGATGGTAAGGATAAACAATATCAGCCTCGGCCAGCTGGCCACACGCCACCTGCGTGCAGGACGCTCAGGACGGTAATAATATTCTATGGACATAAGAACCCCCCAACAGCATGATCAGTAATCAACTATTGATAAATATTTTTCTATACATTAAGTATATCACTCAACAGCTGATAAACAACCATATTTTTCCTAAAGGGGGTTTTACTTAATTTCGGCAGCTATCCTGTCTCCCATTTCTTCCGTGCCTATCAGGGTCATGCCCGGCTGCATGATATCCTGGGTTCTGAAGCCCTGATCCAATACCCTGCTTACAGCTTCCTCCACGGCTGCTGCGGCATCCTCCCTGTCAAAGCTGTAGCGNAACATCATGGCCGTGCTCAGGATGGTGGCAATGGGGTTGGCTTTATCCTGCCCTGCCAGGTCCGGAGCCGAGCCGTGAATGGGTTCATACAGTCCGATTTTCCCCTGGCCCAGGCTGGCTGAAGGCAGCATGCCCAGGGAGCCTGTAAGCATGGAAGCTTCATCGCTTAAAATATCCCCGAACATATTGGTGGTTACAATCACGTCAAATTGCCTGGGATTTCTAACCAACTGCATGGCAGCATTGTCCACATACATATGGCTCAGTTCCACATCCGGATATTCCTCTGCCACCTTGCATACCACTTCCCGCCAAAGCCTTGAGCTTTCCAGCACATTGGCCTTGTCTATGGAAACCAGTCTCTTATCCCGTTTTCTTGCTATTTCAAATGCAACCCTGGCGACTCTCTCCACTTCATGGGTGGTATAGCTTTCCGTATCCCAGGCTTCCTGGCCATACGATAAATCCTTTCTGCCCCGGCTGCCGAAATAGATGCCTCCCGTCAGCTCCCGCACGACCATAATGTTAAGCCCGTCGCCCAGCACCTCTTCCTTCAGGGTAGAGGCGGATTTAAGCTGGGGAAACAGAATGGCGGGGCGCAGGTTGGCAAAAACGCCCAGCCCTTTCCGGATGGCCAGCAGGCCTGCTTCCGGACGCAGGTGCCCGGGCAGATTGTCCCATTTTTCGCCGCCTACTGCGCCCAGGAGCACAGCATCGATTTTCCTGCAAATGTCCAAGGTTTCATCAGGAAGAGGCACGCCGTATTTGTCTATGGCGGCTCCTCCCATGTCAACTTCCTGATATTCGAATTTCATATTAAATGCTTCAGATACCCTGTCCAATACTTTATAAGCCTGCTTTACAATATCCGGACCGATACCGTCTCCGGGTATTACTGCTATTTTCATGACTTAGCCATCCTTCCCCTTACGTATTCAATTAATCCGTCCGATTTCATAATTTCCTGCATGAACTCAGGGAAGGGTTCTGCCTGGTAAACCTTTCCTGTGGTCATGTTTTCTATCTTTCCGCTTTTTACATCTACCCTGATTTCATCCCCTTCAGCTATGTCCCGGGCAGCTTCAGGGCATTCCAGGATAGGAAGGCCTATATTTATGGCATTGCGGTAAAAGATGCGGGCAAAGGTCTCAGCTATTACCAGGCTGATGCCCGATGCCTTTATGGCAATGGGGGCATGCTCCCGGGAGGAACCGCAGCCAAAATTTCTGCCGGCAACCATAATATCCCCCGGCCGTACCCTCTCTGTAAAGGTTTCATCCAGGTCCTTCATGCAATACTTTGCCAGCTCTGCCGGATCGCTGGTGTTCAGGTACCTGGCAGGTATAATTACATCCGTGTCTATGTTGTCTCCGTATTTAATTACCTTACCCTGAATCATTTCACTACCTCCTCGGGAGAAGAAATCTTACCGGTCACTGCTGATGCAGCAGCCACAGCCGGGCTGGCCAGATAAACTTCGCTCTCCGGATGGCCCATCCGGCCTACAAAGTTGCGGTTGGTTGTGGCCACAGCCCTTTCGCCCTTGCCCAGAACTCCCATATGGCCGCCCAGGCAGGGACCGCAGGTTGGAGTGCTCACTGCTGCACCGGCCTCTATAAAGATCTCCAGGAGGCCTTCCCGCATGGCCTGCAGGTAAATCTTCTGGGTTGCGGGGAATATAATTACGCGCACCCCTGGGTGCACCTTGTTGCCCTTCAGCACCTTTGCCGCCGCCCTTAAGTCCTCTATTCTTCCGTTGGTACAGGAACCTATAACCACCTGGTCTATTTTTACCTCGCCCGCTTCATCTATGGTGCGGGTATTCTCCGGCAGGTGGGGAAAGGCCACAGTCAGGCCTATGCTGGAAAGATCTATGTCAATAACCTCAGCATATTCTGCATCCTCATCCGGCTCATAAACCTTGTATTCCCTGGCAGAATGCTCCTTGACATAGGCTATGGTTTTTCCATCCACCTCGAAAATACCGTTCTTGGCCCCGGCTTCAATTGCCATATTGGCCATGGTGAATCGGTCGTCCATGGACAGGGAAGCCAGGCCTTCTCCTCCGAACTCCATGGATTTGTAAAGAGCTCCGTCTACGCCTATCTTACCTATAATATGAAGGATAACGTCCTTGCCGCTTACCCAGGGCCGCAGCTTGCCGGTAAGGTTAAAGCGGATAGCTTCCGGCACCTTGAACCAGCACTGGCCCGAGGCCATTCCCGCTGCCATATCCGTGCTGCCCACACCTGTGGAGAAAGCGCCTAAGGCCCCGTATGTACAGGTATGGGAATCTGCGCCTATTACCACATCTCCGGGAACCACCAGGCCCTTTTCAGGTATCAGGGCATGTTCAATGCCCATCTGGCCTATTTCAAAATAGTTCTCGATTTCATGGCTGCGAGCAAAATTGCGTATTAGCCTGCATTGTTCCGCAGACTTAATGTCCTTATTTGGAGTAAAATGATCGGGAACAATGGCAACTTTGCTTTTATCAAATACGGATTCTGCACCGATTTTTTCAAATTCCCTGACAGCTACCGGTGTGGTTATATCATTGCCCAGCACCAGGTCCAAATCCGCCATTATGAGCTGGCCGGGCGCAACCTTGTCCAAACCGGCATGCGCCGCCAGTATCTTTTGTGTCATTGTCATGCCCATTGAAAGTCCCCCTGTTCTGTGTTTGTCTTTCTATACAATGGCATCAGCCCTGCTGTCCTCTTCAGCAGCATGCTTCTGATGGTGGTGATACAGGAAATACTCGATGGAATCCACCAAAGCAGCCCAGCTGGCTTCGATTATATTGGTGGATACACCTACCGTTCCCCAGACATTCTTGCCGTCGGTGGATTCGATATGAACCCTGACCTTGGCAGCGGTGGCCTTGCCTGAATCCAGCACCCTGACCTTGTAGTCGGTCAGCCGCATATTGTCCAGCTCTGGATAAAAGTGTGCCAGGGCTTTTCTCAGCGCCTTATCCAGCGCATTAACCGGCCCGTCTCCTTCGGCTGCGGATACTTCTTCCACGCCGTCCACCTGAACCTTTATAATGGCAGAAGCGCTGTAGTCATCCTGCCAGTGTTCCTCGCAAAGCACCCGGAAATCTTTAACATTGAAAAAGCTCACATCCTTGCCCAGCGCCCTTCTGACCAGCAGTTCAAAGGAAGATTCCGCTCCCTCAAACTGGTAGCCCTCATGCTCCAGGCGCTTTAACTCATCCACCAGAAACTTGGTTTCCGGTGAATTTTTATCCACCCAGGGAGCTATCTTCTGGATACGTTTCAGTATGGTGCTGCGGCCTGATACTTCCGACATCAGAATACGCCTTTCATTGCCTACCAGCTCAGGCTGAATATGCTCAAAGGAAAGCGGGTTCTTGTTGACGCCGTCAATGTGCATGCCTCCCTTGTGAGCAAAGGCACTATGCCCTACATAAGGTGCTCTTTCATTGTGTGCCATGTTGGCAATTTCACTGACATACCGGGATACGGCTGAAAGATTTTTCATCTGCTCTTCCGGGATGCAGTTGTAATTCCGTTTTAACTGCAGGTTGGGAATAATGGTGCAGAGGTTGGCGTTTCCGCACCGCTCTCCATAGCCGTTGATGGTACCCTGTACATGCACGGCACCGCTTTCAACTGCCATAATGGAGTTGGCCACTGCCATTCCGGTATCATTATGGCAGTGAATTCCAAGAGGAATGGAAAACTCTTCTGCAACATGGGATACAATTCTGCCGATCTCTGAAGGAAATGTTCCGCCATTGGTATCACAGAGCACCAGGCAGTCAGCCCCGGCCTCTGCGGCAGCTTCCAGGCACTTTAAGGCATAGTCCGGATTTGCCTTGTAGCCGTCAAAAAAATGTTCGGCATCAAATATTACTTCTTTGCCCCGGGATTTCAGATAAGATACAGTATCCCTGATCATGCGGAGGTTTTCCTCCAAAGTTGTTCTGATTATATCCGCCACATGAAAATCCCAGCTTTTTCCGAATATGGCAACGGCAGAAGTGCCGGCCCTGAGCAGGGCCTGAATATTGCTGTCCTCCCCGGCAGCCACGCCTGCCCTGCAGGTGCTGCCGAAAGCTGCCAGCCTGGCTGTTTTAAGATTCATCCGGCTTACCTTTTCAAAAAACTCCAAATCCTTGGGATTGGAACCCGGATTGCCGGCTTCAATATAGTCTATTCCGAATTCGTCCAATTTGCGTACTATCTTGAGCTTGTCGCTTACTGTAAAAGAAATGCCTTGTGCCTGTGCTCCGTCCCGTAGTGTTGAATCGTATATTACCACTTTTTTTCTCAGTTTATAATCCCCATTTCAATACCATCTCCTCTTTTTTCAGAATATTGTCAGCCTCATTTATGCAATTGCCTATTACCGTTTATATGGCCTCAATCGGTTCCTTCCGTCCGTTTGGATTTACGGCTATATCATACAAAGCCTTGTTAATGGCATTGATATATGCCTTAACGCTGGCTTCTATAATATCGGTGCTTATACCACGGCCGGTGAAGGACTTGCCGTCCTTCTCCACCTTTACGGTGCTTTCACCCAGTGCATCCTTGCCGCTGGTTATGGCACGGATCCGGTAATCCTTCAGGGTAACCTCCATGCCTACAGCCCGCTCTACTGCATGAAAAACAGCGTCAATGGGGCCGTCTCCGCAGGCTGCCTCTTCCACCGTTTCCTCTTCCCTGGATATCCGTACCGTAGCTGTGGCAATTAAGGAATTGCCGCTGGTTATGTGGAAATACTCCAACTGCACCATTTCGGGAATCTGCACAAGTTCCGTGGAGATTAGGGCCTCTATGTCATCATCGGTTACGTACTTTTTCTTATCAGCCAGATCCTTGAATTTTTCAAAGGCTTCGTTGATTTCTTCCCTGGTCAGGTGGTCGAAGCCGAGTTCCCTCAGCCGCTCTTCAAATGCATGGCGCCCGGAGTGCTTGCCCAACACCATCTGGCTCCTTTTAAGGCCGATGGATTCCGGCGTCATGATCTCATAAGTCTCCCGTCTGGATAAAACACCATGCTGATGAATGCCGGATTCATGGGCAAAGGCATTTTTGCCCACAATGGCCTTGTTCGGCGGGATATGCACACCTGTCAGGGCGCTGACCAGCGAGCTGGTGCGGTAAATCTGCTCTGTTGCTATGCCGGTCTGGAAGTGATAGTAATCCTTGCGGGTGCGGAGGGCCATTACCAGCTCTTCAAGGGCTGCATTGCCCGCCCTCTCTCCAAGGCCGTTGACAGTGCATTCCACCTGCCTTGCGCCGTTTTCAACAGCTGCCAGGGAATTGGCCACTGCCAGGCCAAGATCGTTGTGGCAGTGAACGCTTATTACCACATTGTCTATTCCCTTTACATTCTGCCGGATGCCCCTGATCAATGCTCCGAATTCATCCGGCGTGGAATAGCCCACCGTATCGGGAATGTTCAGCACATCGGCTCCTGCCCGGATAACTTCCTCCAGCACCTTGTACAAAAACTCCGGGCGGGACCTGGAAGCATCCTCCGGTGAAAATTCCACCTGGGGGCAGAGAGATTTGGCATAGGACACCATCTCAACTGCCCGCTTAAGCACTTCTTCCGGTTCCATGCGCAGCTTGTATTTCATATGCAAATCCGAGGTGGCAATAAAGGTATGAATTCTGGGCTTTTCTGCCTCCTGCAGGGCTTCCCAGGCTCTGTCTATGTCTTTCCTAACGGCTCTGGCAAGAGCTGCTATGACAGGTTTTCTTATCTGCCTTGCCACAGTCCTTACCGCTTCAAAATCCCCCTTGGAAGCGATGGGAAATCCGGCCTCAATTACGTCCACGCCCAGGTTTTCCAGCTGCCTGGCTATTTCCAGTTTCTCATGCACATTCAGGCTGATGCCTGGAGATTGCTCACCATCTCTTAAAGTTGTGTCAAAAACAGCGATATGATCAGCCATATAAATTCTCCTTACCGATTATTTTTTCTCAATCCAGGGCATCATCTTTCGCAATTCTTTTCCAACTTTTTCAATGGGGTGATTCTGCTCACGCTGGCGCATTGCACGGAAGGACGGGCGGTTTGCCTGGTTTTCCAGGATCCACTTTCTGGCAAAGGTGCCGTCCTGGATCTCCTGCAGTATCTTTTTCATTTCCTTACGGGTTTCCTCGGTAATAATGCGTTTTCCGGAGCAGTAGTCGCCGAATTCAGCAGTATCGCTGATGGAATAACGCATGTAGGACATGCCGCCCTGATACATGAGATCGACAATCAGTTTCATCTCATGAAGGCATTCAAAGTACGCGCTCTCCGGCTGATAGCCCGCTTCCACCAGGGTTTCGAAGCCGGCCTTGATAAGTTCGGTTACGCCGCCGCACAGCACGGCCTGCTCGCCAAAGAGGTCGGTTTCGGTTTCTTCCTTGAAGGTGGTCTCCAAAACGCCTGCCCTGGTTCCGCCGATTCCTGCCGCATATGCCAGGGCGTTTTCCTTGGCTTTTCCGGAGGCATCCTGGTACACAGCAATCAGGCAGGGCACCCCTCTGCCTTCCTGGTACTGGCTTCTGACCGTATGCCCCGGGCCTTTCGGCGCCACCATGGACACGTCCACATAATCCGGCGGGGTAATCTGGCCGTAATGGATATTGAATCCGTGTGCAAACATAAGTGTGTCGCCGGCTTTNAGATTGGGTTCGATGGCTTCCTTGTACAGCTTTGCCTGCTTCTCGTCAGGCACCAGCATCATGATAAAGTCTGCTTCCCTGGCAACCTGTTCAGTTTCCATAACTGTAAGGCCGTCCTCTTCCGCCTTGCTCCAGGAAGGGCTTCCCTTATACAGGCCCACGATAACTTCCAGTCCGCTTTCCTTCAGGTTCAATGCATGGGCATGGCCCTGGCTGCCGTAACCTATAACGGCAATTTTCTTCCCCCTTAGAAGCTCCATGTCAGCATCTGCATCATAATACATTTTTGCCATAATAAACTTCCTCCTCATTCTCCGGATGTATATATTTAACCATTTTCATACCTCGGTCCATAGCAATGGTTCCGGTGCGAACCAGCTCCAGAATGCCGAAATCCTCCAGCATTTCCTCCAGGGCAGCAATCTTCTTGCTGTCTCCGGTGATCTCAACAATAACAGAATCCCGGTTCACGTCCACCACCTTGCCCCTGAAAATGTTGACTATATCCACAATCTGGTTCCGGGTGGCAGGCGTTGCCCTTACTTTGATAAGAGCCAGCTCCCTGGATATGGAATCTTCGCTGATTACAGACACCTTGATGACATTGATCAGTTTATTCAGCTGTTTGACCAGTTGGTCCACAATATATTCATCGCCGTCTACAACAATTGTAATTCGGGAAATTCTGGGGTTTTCAGTTTCGCCCACGGCCAGGCTGTCGATGTTGAAGCCTCTTCTGCTGAACAGCCCCGACACTCTGGAGAGTACGCCGGGATGATTGTCTACCAATACACCCAATACATGTTTCATCTGTCTTCTCTCCCCTATTTTTTTTGATAATAAAAAAACCTTCCGCCCTATACTTTAATCTTTTGTATAGGGGCGAAAGGTCAGCTTCCGCGGTACCACCCTTATTCGTCCGGCCCTCGCGGGACGGACCTTGCGAAGTTCAATCAAACTTCCGGCCTGTAACGGGACCCCCCGGTAAGCCCTACTAAAACCGCACGTGCAGTTCGTTCAGGTTACCCCTCAGGAGTGAGCATACAACCCGACAATCCACCGGTTTGCACCACCCACCGGCTCGCTGAAGATGATTGGTTCGGGCCTTCTGTCTCCGTCATAGGGTGTAAGCAGGATTGAATTATGGATATAGTAATACCCGGTGACAGCCTCCAGTTGAAGAAACTTGCCGCCGGGCCTTTTATTCCCACGGTGTAATACACCACATGTGTATTTTGTACCGCTTGGTGGCAGCCCCGCATGCGCGGCGGAACCCTAGGTACACTTTCTTCCCGAAAAAATTTGTAATTGCGTAGTATTGTAGCAAACATCCAACCCTGATGTCAAGAGAATTTTTTGAATTTTCTTTGATAACATTTTAACAATAGATTTTGGCCTGAAAAATGGGCTTTTAAGAGTTGTTATCTGCCTTTTGTATGATTTTTTTGACCCTTTTCATAAAGGTTTCTATATCCATCATAACTATGCGGTTGCAGTTAAGGCACTTAATCTTAAAATCCGCGCCTGTCCTGATAACTTGCCACTGGTCATTTCCACAGGGATGTTTTTTTCTGGTCTGCACAATATCACCCAGGCCGACTTCTTCAATCAAGCCGCTCATGCCTATCACCCCTTCAGTTTACTTGCTCATGCTGCAAAGGCTTATAAGAAAAATTCTGCAAAAACCAATAAGCCTTCAGCCTGAGCTGCATCCCTACATTGTCTGAAGCGCTTTTGCAGAATTTACAATACCAGGGTGTTCTCTCCCCGATGCATTTTTTCAATAATTTCCTTCATGCCGGCAGTTCTTCCTATGGCCAGGCGGCTCTTTAAGCCGTAATAGTCCAGGCAGGTTTCGGAAGAGATAATCTCCACCCCTTTTTCCGACAGTATCCTGAGATCCGATAATATCTCCGAATCATCCGCCGCCAGCGCTACGCCGCTGTTTAAAAATATTATGGTTCTGGGGCAGTTGGTGCAGTGTTTGAGATGGTAAAAGTAGCTCTTCATAAGGGTTTTACCCAGTGCAGGCTCTCCCCGGCCCAAAGTGCTGCCGGTGATAACCACGACGCTGGTATTGGGAGAAACAGATTTGCCCCTTTCCTGAAGCACGGGCTGGTTTAAGTGAATAAAGTAATCTCCACCTATTTCTTCCAGATAGGCATCAATTCCCCTCTGGCGGGCTATCTCCTTAATCTTCAGAGCCTGATCCAGACTGTCGGTCACCGTAGTTATAGGATCAAGATCCGATTTGGATATATTCTCCAGCACAATTGGTATTGACTGGCTGGCAGCCATTCCCCGCAAATCTATCCTGTTATTCATAACATCCTCCTTATCCGCTGAAGCTTCAGCTTCCGGATGCCTCTACAAATGCCTCGAACAACTTCAGCATATATGTATCTTCCAGCATGCATTCCGGATGCCATTGAACCCCTAACAAAAAGGAGTGATTGCTGTCTTCTATGGCTTCAATGACCCCGTCGGAAGTTTTTGCAGCAATCCTAAGCCCGGGTGCCAGCCTCCGGACTGCCTGATGATGAAAGGTGTTGGCATAGATCATGCCTGCTCCCAGAATTTGACGGAGCCTGGTACCTTCCTCAATATACACGCTATGAAAGCCGTGCTGCTTCGGCGCAGGCTGATTGTGGCAGATCAGGCCCTGCCCTCCCGCCTGGGCTTTCAGGTCCTGGTATATATCGCCGCCCAGGGCAATGTTCATAAGCTGGATGCCTCTGCAAATGCCAAATACGGGCATGCCTGCCTTAACTGCCTGCCGGCACAAGGCCAGCTCCATTTCATCCCTGTAAGGATTGACCCTGCCGATGGCCGCATGGGGCTCTTCTCCGAAAAACCTGGGATGAACATCCTGCCCTCCGGACAACAGCAGGCCGTTTATATGCCTGATTATCAAATCTATGTCTGCGGATGTCCAGCCCATATCAAGAAGCGGTATGAGAAAGGGCTGCCCGCCGCAGCGGATTATGCCTTCCACATAGCCGGATTTCAGCTGATAAAGGCTTTTTTCCCAATCGTAATCGCAGGTAATGCCGATTATAGGTTTCATGGCCTGTCCGCCTTGCCTGTAATTAGGATTAGAATTTATTCAGATATTTATCCAGCTCCCACTGGGTTATCTGCATCCTGTATTCATTCCACTCAATCATCTTGGCTTCCATATACCGGTTGTAGGAGTGTTCACACAGGGTATTTCTGATTACGCTGTCTTCCTTCAGTGCCTCCAAAGCTTCGTAAAGATTGGAAGGCAGCTTACGGATACAATGCTTTTTAAGCTCTTCTTCGCTCATATTGTAGATATTCCGGTTAACCGGCGGCGGAGGAGCAATTTTATTGCGAATGCCGTCCAGCCCTGCTTTCAGGGTAACTGCCAGAGCCAGATAGGGATTGCAGGACGGATCCGGGCTTCTGAGCTCCAGCCTGGTTGCATTGCCCCTCTTGGCAGGCACGCGCACAAGGGGGCTTCGGTTCTGGAAAGACCAGGCTATATACACCGGAGCCTCGTAGCCGGCAATCAGCCGCTTGTATGAATTCACCAGTGGATTGGCTATGGCAGTGATTGCAGGTGCATGTTTTAGCAGCCCGCCTATATAATAATATGCTTCCTGGCTCAGCTGATTTTCATCTTTGGGGTCATAAAATGCATTAGTTCCGTTTTTGAACAGGGACTGGTTTATATGCATCCCGGACCCTGCCACCCCGTATATGGGTTTGGGCATAAATGTGGCATGCAGGCCGTGCTGCCTGGCAATAAAGCGCACTATCATTTTAAAGGTCATGACATTGTCGGCAGTGGTCAGGGCATCGTCATATTTAAAATCAATTTCATGCTGGCCGGGTGCCACCTCATGATGGGATGCCTCGATTTCAAAGCCCATCTGCTCCAAAATCAGGCACATGTCCCGCCGGGCGTCTTCCCCTCTGTCCACCGGACCCAAATCGAAATAACCGGCATTGTCATGGGTGGTCATGGTGGACTTGCCTTCCTCATCTATGTGAAAAAGGAAAAATTCAGCTTCAGGGCCCACATGCATGGTGTAGCCCATCTCTTCCGCTTCCTTAAGCACCCTTTTAAGGGTATTCCTGGGACAGCCTTCGAAAGGTGTGCGGTCTGCCTTGTATACGTCACAGATCAGCCTGGCAACCTTGCCTTCGGATGCAGTCCAGGGGTATACAACAAAGGTATCCGGATCGGGATACAGAATCATATCGGATTCTTCTATGCGTACAAAACCCTCGATGGAGGAGCCGTCAAACATTATTTCGTTGTTGAGAGCTTTCTCCAGCTGTTTTACGGTAACAGCCACGTTTTTTAAAGTGCCGAAGATATCGGTAAATTGCAGGCGGATAAACTGAACCTGCTCTTCCCTGCATATTTCAATAATTTGTTCTCTCGTATATTTTGCCATATCACACGCTCCCCGTAAAAAGCCGTTAAAAAGGCGCTGTATTGCACTTTATTATATCATTTGCAGGCTGAATTGCAACAAAAAACCAATTACCAGGCACATATGCATGCAAGATCGGCATATGAAATGAAAATGCTTTGTTTTACATTTGGATGAAGTGCCGGATGCCCGCCGCATTAGAAGAAGAAAAGATAAAAATACCCTGCACTCAGACATGCAGTACATTAAGACCCGGCCGGATATGAGCATTGAACAGTTTTGCCGGCTGATTCATGAGAAAGAATTAATTAATTTCTGTTATGGTTGTTATCATGCAGAACCTGGTCCAGCACGATAACCAGGGCAAGCATAAATACAGGGTCTTCGTCTCCGATAATATCTACTCCGTATGTATCGGAGAAGGAAAACCAGCGCTTGGACACCTGGGCGGCCAGCTCATTTTCCCTAAAAATACTGAAATCCATACCCCAGACATTGCCTTCCACCCTGTATTGGCCATGGGTTCCAAATATCTGGAATTTGGGGCGGAAGAGGCTGAATTCCCTTTTAACCGTGGCATAAAGATTACCCAGGTAATATATGCTGTACTCAGGCAGAAAACGGAAAAGCTTCTGTTCTATGTATACAAGTTCATTCCCCTGCATATCGTAAATGCGCAGTTTGTCTCCCAAAGAAAAGACCTTTCCTTTTACCCGATAGCATTCTTCGCCATGTTCATTGCGGATGGTAAAATTGTCGCCCAGAGCGAAAATTTTTTGTTTTACAATATACCTCATGGCAGATTTTCTCCTTTTTAATTAATAACATTTTTTTCTAATATATCACTCCAGGCTCCCGTTTACAATACGCTTATCCAAAATACCCTTTACCGGTTTGCCTGAATCCAGCTGATTCACTATCACACTGGTATCAGGCAGCAGCCTGTTTCTCAAAGTTTCCACATATTCCAGGTTTTCCAGGTAAGTGCTGACCATATTGGCTATCATGGTCAGCATAACCGCATCCCTTTTGGTGATTTCCTGCTGCTTCCAGCCGTTAAAGCATAAGACCCCGTCGGTCCGGTTTCCTCTTATCAGAGGAATAACCAGGAAATTTTCCCTGATTATATATTCATTTTCATCCCTGATGGCTGTATTCTTTTTCTGCTCCATGATTAAATTGTATATCTCCTCTTTTTCCTCAGGAGCAGGCCTTCCGTATATCTCCACTTCGCCGCTTCTGATCAGGAAAATACATATGCTCTGGGCGGGAAAAATCTCCCTGCACAAGGCCAGCAGTTTTTCCATGACCTGGGCGATGCCGTATTCATACTTGAGCCGGCCGGTCATCTCATACAAAATCAGCAGCCTGCTGTTCATGATGTTCAGATCATTGTATTTATCCTTTAGACCCTCCAGCTGCCTGTCCAGCCGGCTGAACTGGACGGAGAAAAGATAAGGCACTATATAAGTTAATATAAGCATAATGCCGAGCAGGATTAAATCGGCACCGGCATTTCCGATTCTGATCTGCATAAACCTGCCGGCTGAGAAAAATCCGGCAGCCCAGGTCAGCAATAATCCTGCCAGGCCGGATAACAAGCCTTTCCAGCCGTATATATAATGCATGGCAAACAGGGGTATCAGAATGCAGGCAAGAAAAGGGCTTGCCATATTTCCGGTAAGCACCGCTGCAGCGCTTGCCATAAGCAGATCCGATGCACACAGGAGCAAGCGGGCAGCCTTCAGCTTCATGACCGGCCAGAACATAATTAGAACAAGTATCTGATAGATTCCAAAGCCCAGCAGTACCAGATCTGCATTTGGATGTGCAGGCAGGCCGGTTTTCAGAAAAAGCAAGATGGAAAACATAAATACGCATGCACGGTGTACCAGCATAATTAATTTTTCTGCATTCATCTGCAATTCCTCCAATTAAAAAGAGGGAAATCAGACAGTATACTAAATTCATTATTTTTGCCAATCAATCCTTTATTTCCCAGATTATTGCCCAATATTTCGATCTGCACTTTTCTTCCCATTGCCGTATTTTTCGACATGTAATCCAATGATTTCAAGTACTCTGTTATCTTGTTCTTTAATATATAATGTGATAAACTTTTATATGTTAAAAAGGTATTTTCCTATACACAGAAAGGCAGGATGGAGGGAATGAAAAAAATATCGGCATTCATACTTTCTTTTTTATTTCTGGCAATGCCATTATCTGCCAAGGCTGCACCTGCTCCCTTGGCCAGGGTTTCTTCTGCTGCCGCAATATCCGATGAAGGAGAAGTACAGCTTGTCTCCTATAAGGCTAACGTTAAAATAGACTCTGAAACCGCTGAGACCAACGCCTCCATCGTATTAAAAAATGCCAGCAGTGAAGAAGATATGAAAATAATGGCGGGCATGCCTTCACATATAAACCAGGGTAATATAAAAATCAATAACCTGCAGGTAATTATGGAGGGTACCAGATACCGCCTTTCCACCAGGCGCGACCGCACCCAGCAGGAAGATGCCGGAGAAATGGATCTTCCCCCAAACTGGCTCACCTGGACGGTTGATCTTAAACCCGGTGAATACAAGGTTATAGATATTTCCTATACAACCAATATTCAAAAAGCTGAAAACGGCACCATGGATATATATATTCCACTGGATTTTCTGAAACTGTGGCATGGCACCCCTCAAATCGTTGAAGTGACAGTGGATGTGGGCAGCGGTCTGCCCTATATGTTTGAACCCAATCCTTCTGATTTGCCCCATGAATATGACAAAAAAGCCCGGCTGACCTGGACTTATGAAAACAGTTATCCATCCGGGGATATACAGCTGTTTTACCGTCCACTTGATCAGCTGGCTGCAGAATATATCACCGCCCAGTCTCAGGGCCAGAGATCTATAACCTCTATCGTCAGATCTTTTCAAAATAAGTCTTACAACCAGGTAATTGAACAGATAGACGAGTATATGGAATCCCAGGAAGATGATGTATTGACGAATGAACTGCTGTTTATGAAAGCCCTGGCCCATCAGGAATTGCTGCAAACGGCCGAAGCAGTTGAAATATTTGACCGGGTGGAANGCCAGCCCATGTTTGGAGAGTTGGAGGGAACTTTTAAGAATAAAATCATATTTGATAAATATATGCACATGAAATCCCTGATGACAGATGAGGCTGCCCTGCATGAATACCTGAACTCCTCTAAAAACTATATTATGGGCAACGCCATCTTCATGATGTGGGTGGAAGAGGAGCTGAACCAGTTAAGCCAGCTTATTCCAGTCCCGGAAGATGAGCCTGATCCTTCTGAGGCAGAACCTGTGCCGGAGGAACCTTCAGACGAAGATGAGAAAAAGAATGAGCTTGTCAGGTCTGTTACCATAGGCCGGTATGAAATATCAGTGGAAGTTTTGTTCCTTGGCATCCTGGCTATAGTTATTATAATAACCACTATTATCAGCAGAAGAAGGAAAAGGAGAAGGAGCAGATATTACTATTTCCGATGAACAGCCTGGGAGAAAACCATGAAGCTTATATTCATGGTATAGGATGCCCATTTGCCACTCCCCTTGTTATGGGGCTCACTCCCTTATCAATGCCGGTAATTTGTGATATTTAACAGGAGGAATTATGGAGCAGATATTTGAATATATCCGAAATTTTGCGGGAGCTTATTATGCAGAAACTATCTTTGTTCTGGCCTTATTATTTTTTATTTCCCTTATCCTGGTTATTCTTAATGTCAGACGCACAAGCAAGATCATTAGAAAGTACAATCGGCTGATGAGAGGAACAGACAACAAGAATCTGGAATCCATGCTGTTTAAGCAGCTAGATTCTGTACAGTCTGCCCTGACCAAAATAAAGGATCTGGAGCTTGCCCAGTCGGAGCTGAGCAGCAGACTGAACCGGACTGCACAGCATATAGGCATGATCCGCTACAATGCTTTTGATAATATAGGCAGCGATCAAAGCTTTTCCATAGCCGTGCTGAATGAATATGGCGATGGTTTTGTGCTTACCAGCCTATACGGCAGAAACATGTCCACTGTTTTTGCAAAACCTATAAAGGGCAGAAAATCTTCCTATCCTCTGACCGATGAGGAGCTGGAAGCCATCAAACGGGCCTTCAGCTAAGCATAAGCATAAATAAAACACCTTCACGGCATACTAAGCCGGGAGGTGTTTTTTATGAAAGTAATTGCCATTGAAAGAGGTTTGGAAGAGCTGAAACAATCACTGGAAGAAAAAGGTTACAACACTGTCTTTGCTGATGAGGCAGATACCCCGGTTTCGGTTTATATATACAAAGATCAGAATGCCTTGGAACAGGTAAGCTTTCAGTCCTCAACGGGCAGCCGGCTGCAGGAGGATTCCGGTGCTGCCGGCGTACTGCTGATACCCGGCAGCGATAAAACCCCGGAACAGATTATAGCCATGATAGAAAACAGGGTATACACTCCCCTCTTTTATTACTGACCGCTTAAATCATCGGCGTCTTTGACATACTTCCAGATATTAAAATGTATGCCGCTGCTGATAATGTCTGCCATTCTCATAACCAGGTTAAGCCTGGTATTTTGCAGAATCAAATACTCCATAAAACCGCTTATATTTACTATGCCTGCAATATGAATATGCCCTATGGGCGGCAGGCTTTTGTTTACACCCGCCCCGGGCCGCAGAGCACCCTTGCCTATGCTTATCATACCTACCCGTTCGGGTTTGCCCAGGCAGGCATCAATCGCTATAATAAAAGGCTTCAAATGACTTCGTTCGATTTTTTCTATAACTTCACATAAATTCTTTGCATGAACCGGTTCATCCAATGTTCCGTATATGGATATTTTTTTATACGGTATCAGCTTGAGCTTATGCCCTACCAACGGGCCCAGGCAGTCTCCGGTGGACCGGTCGGTACCGATGCACAGTATGACTATATCATTAAATTCATTTGTATAATGCTGCCTGAAAAACTTGTCAAAACCGCGGCTGAACAAGATCAGCGCATTGGATTGATGAACATTTATGGATATTTCGTCTCTGAGCCTCTCCATGCCAACCTCCTGATGAATCTCCGCCTGAAAAGTATTTTCTCCATTTATTCTCTTATTAGTAATGTATGTTGCTGAATCGTCCACTTATGCCTGCCGGCCGGGAGCTGCCGGGCAGATCTTATTTATCATTAGGAAGGAATTTTATTATAAATAACGAACTATATAAGATAACCAATTGAGGGAGATAAGTATGCGCCGCAGTACCAAGTTTATACTGACAGCATTATTGGTAATTGCAATTGCAGCAATTTATTTTTTGTATCCGGAACTGCTGGGGTTTATCACTGCTTCTGAGTTAAACCCTGTTTTTTCTGCTCAGCCCATTCCTTTTGCCCAGCAGGAAGATATTCATTTTTTTGAAGAGGGTTGGATATTATGCGGCTCACCTTCCAGGTTTTACCAGTGGAATCAGGCAGAAATCAGCCCGCCCCTTATGCGGGATGACCTGGATGCTGAAAATGGTGAGGTAAATATAGTTGCCAGCAGCGAAAACTATATTGTCACAGACACGAACCGTATTTACAACACCCAGACTGTGCCCTTTAACCTTGTTTATGAGAATAATGATTTTATTATAGAAGGCATCAAGGAATATGAAGATTATCTTATTCTTTTGGTAAAGGAAAAAGAGAATGCACCCATGCATCCCTGCATACTGGTAAAGGGAAGTGATTTTTTAATTTCCTTTGACGGAATAGGTGATGCAAATTACATATCCGTAGACGGGCATGGAGATGAATTGTCCCTGCTGACCTTAAGCTTAAATTCACCAGTGCCCATTACCCGGGTATTCCACTTTAAAAATCGAAATGAACTTTATGGAGTCTTAAGCCTTGAAAATGAGTTCTATTATAATATATACAGACTTAAAGACAAGATAATTCTTGTAGGCATCAAGGATATATTGTGTTACAATGTGGAAGGAGATTTGCAGTGGTCTGTGCCTCATGAATCTGAGGGGATATACGAGGTCTTGTCCATTGATGGCGGCCTGCTTTTCTATTTTCCTGAGAAATCCCAAATCGATGATGTTGACGGTAACGTGCTGGAAATAGATGATAAAGGCTATTCTATCAAAGCTTTTCCCAAATACCTGTCCAATCTCGGTGTATATAAGTCAGGTTACCTGGCTTTGGAATCCAGGCGCAGCCTTGTCTTTTTATCCAGGCAGGGCAAGGTAATCAGGAAACAGGTTTTAGATAAGCCGGCTGATTTGGTTAAGTTCCATGATAGTAAAGAAGATTATCTTTTTATTCGTACTGAAGATGGTATATTGCAGTTGTATACATCCGAAAAACAGGAGGAAGACAAGAAATGAATTTAGTTGATTTAGCTATCTTATTGATAATGGCTNTAAGCATGGTAGTAGGCATGTACAACGGCTTTCTTTTGTCATCTCTGCATACGGCTTCTTTTTTCATCTCCTGGCTGGGAGCAGTAATATTTTACCCTTTAATAACCAAGTTCATTTTAAAAATATATCCTTCTCTTTTGCAGGTTATAACCCTGTATGCGGAGGGAAGTGTCCACATACCCAGCGTAGAAGACAGACAGGCCAGCATAACCAGCTTCACTGTTGAACGGGTCAGCGAAATTGTAGAGCAGTCTCAGCTGCCCAATCCCTTCAGCAAAATATTGATATCGGATTTTACCAAACCCCTGGAAGGAGTATTCTCCCTGGGTGAATATTTCGATTCCACAATAGCTGTTGTTATAATAAATATCATCAGTTTTTTGCTGCTGTTCATGTTGTTAAAGCTGGTTTTTATAGTTATCATATCTATCTATAAAACAGTAAACGACCTGCCGGTGCTGAGAAAACATGACAGCCTTGCAGGAGCAGGCATGGGCCTGATCCGCAGCTTTTTTATACTAAATTTTATATTCGCCCTGGTTCCTATCCTGCTTGTGTTGGCTCCTGCCGATATAATCAACGATTTTATAGAAGGTTCCAAGCTGGCGGGCTTTTTCCACCATTCAAATATCTTTACTGCATTTGTTCGCGGAAGATAAAAAATGTTTCACGTGAAACGTTTTTGATATTGTTTCACGTGAAACATTTTTATTTACCGGTCACTATTTCAATAATCCTTTCCAAATCATCATTGCTGTAATACTCAATTTCTATTATGCCCTTCTTTTTTCCCGGGTTAATCTGTACCCGCGTTCCCAAGGATTCTTCCAGCTCCGACTCAATCTCCAGTATATAGCTGGGTTTCTGTTTGATCTTCGGCTTTTTCTTCTTACTGTTCAAATTCTGAATCAACTTCTCGGTTTCCCTGACAGACAAATTTTTCTTAATAATTAGATTTGCGATCTCATCGCGCTTTTTTTCATCAGAAACCGATAAAAGAGCTCTGGCGTGGCCTGCGCTGATCTTATTTTCATACAGCAGCTCCTGAATCATCTCAGACAACTGAAGCAGCCTTAATGCATTAGCTACGGCAGGCCGGCTTTTTCCCAGGCGTTCCGCTGCCTCTTCCTGTGTCAGGTTTAAACGGTCTATCATTTCCTGTATTCCTTTAGCTTCCTCAATGGGGTTCAGGTCTTCCCGCTGAAGGTTTTCAATCAGGCTGATTTCCAGGGCTTCTTTTTCATTTAAATCCAAAACTATTGCCGGTATTGTGGTCTTGTTGGCAGCGCGGGATGCTCTCCATCTGCGTTCGCCGGCCACAAGCATGTATCTGCTTCCGGAAGGCCGGACAATTACAGGCTGAACCACACCATGCACTCGTATGGAATCGGCCAGCTCCTTTATGNTCTCTTCATCAAACTGTTTACGAGGCTGATCGGGATTGGGGTCAATATCGTTAATTTTAATTTCCTGTACCAGAGAATCATCCTGCTTTGCGCCAATCTCTTCTCTATAACTTTCAAACAGGGCATCCAGCCCCTTGCCTAATCCTTTTTTTACAGCAGCCATTGGTCATCCTCCGTTTCATTATCTATCATCTCCTGGGCCAGGTCCATATAGGCCTCGGCACCTGCGCACTTGGGATCATAAACTATTATGGGCACCCCGTGGCTTGGAGCTTCTCCCAGCCGGACATTTCTTGGAATAATGGTTGTATAAACCTTGTTTCTGAAATATTTTTTTACTTCGTCCACCACTTGTATGGAAAGATTGGTCCTGGAATCAAACATGGTAAGAACCACGCCTTCGATTTCCAGGTCAGGATTCAAATTTTTCTTTACTAATTCAAAAGTGCTCAGCAGCTGGGTTAAACCTTCCAAGGCATAGTATTCGCATTGTATGGGAACCAGGAGGGTATCCGCTGCAGTTAGGGCGTTGATGGTAATAAGCCCCAAAGAGGGAGGGCAGTCGATCAATATGTAATCATAATCATCCCTTATATCGGCCATAGCTCTTTTCAAAATGGTTTCCCTGGCCATCATGGGAACCAGTTCTATCTCTGCTCCGGCCAGTTCGATTTTTGAAATGATAATATCCAGATTATCAAAATCAGTTTTATATATGGCATCCCTGGCCGGAACTCTGTTTATCAGAACATCATAGATGGATTTGTCTATCCTGTTCTTGTCAACTCCCAGTCCGCTGGTGGTATTCCCCTGAGGATCAATGTCAACCGTTAAAACCTTTTTGCCCAGTGCAGCCAGACATGCGCTTAAATTCACATTAGTCGTAGTTTTGCCCACACCGCCTTTCTGGTTGGCGATGGCAATTATTCTGGACATGAAATGCACTCCCTTAACTTGTGTTATTTCTATTATAGAGGATATTGTGTCCGGATTAAAGGGTTATGGCATATTTTTATGCTTATACCCATATACATCTATATATATTTAAGTTAAAAATTTATGGGAGGCCGGCTATGAAGACCTTTCTATTAACCTTTTGCATGGTTTTTCTGGCTGAATTGGGCGATAAAACACAATTGGCAACCATGTTAATGGCTGCCAAATCAGATTCCTGCCTGCTTGTCTTTTTAGGTTCGGCTCTGGCCCTGGCTGCCTCCTCCTTATTAGGAGTGCTTGCAGGCAGCATTATTACAAAATATGTCCCTCAGACTTATATACATTATGCATCGGGCATAGCCTTTATTGTAATAGGAATTCTTTTAATCAGCGGTAAACTATAAGATATGAATTGGAATCAGTGCATTTTTGGAATTGAAACAATAATTTCTATCCTGTCGCCTTTGTCCATTTGTGAGTATTGTACTGCCAGTCCGTAGCTTTTCAGCATTTTTACAGCATTTTTGACGGTATTTATAAAAAGCCTTATATCATTGGATCTGCCAAATATTTTCTTCTGCCCCGGATTATTCTTGTGGTTGCTGCCGCTGTTCCTTTCTCTTTCATTTACTTGAATTTGCCTGATCAGATTATCAATGGCAGCTTCAGCATCCCGGACATTCATTTTCTTCTCAATAATCAACTTCAAAGCTTTTATCTGCAATTCATTATTGGGAAGCCTCAAAAGGGCCCTGGCATGCCGTTCTGTAAGATTCTCCCGTACCAGTATCTCCTTTATCTCATTTGACAATTTAAGTATCCGCATTTTATTCGCTATGGTCGACTGATTTTTACCCAGCTTTAAGGCCAACTGTTCCTGGGTAAAGCCATGATCCTTTATCAGGCTTACATAACCCTTGGCTTCATCCAGGTAATGCAGGTTTTCCCTTTGCAGGTTTTCAATCATTGCCATAATGGCAGAGTCATGTTCATAGGCATCGGTAATTATGGCAGGTATGTAGTCCAGACCGGCCATTTTGACGGCCCGCAGCCTTCTTTCGCCGGCAATTAATTCATAGCCTCCCTGGGAGGATTTTCTCACCGTAATAGGCTGTATGACCCCATACTGCTTAATTGATTGGGCCAGCTCCTCCAAACCCTTTAGTGAAAAGCTTTTTCTTGGCTGATAGGGGCTGGGCCTGATCATTTCAACCGGTATATATTCAATCTTTCTCGAACCCCTGGTAAAAACTGAATGATGGTTATGGAAGCGCAATAGCTTTTTCATCACTACCCCCCTCCATATATACTACCACTATTTATTCTCCAAATATTGTTAATTTCCTGCTTATTTTCTAAATATTTCGATCTACGTCATTCTACATCATACTTGCTTATTCTATTTTTATTTTTCTTCGTTTTTCTCCATCTTTCCATTATATACCATATAGTATTACAAAAAAACCGCTTGTTAAAGCGGTTTTAAGTTTTTATAATGGAAATTTTTTTGGCTTGCCTGCACTTCTGGGATATTGTTTCGGCGTTTTGCTTTTCTTTTTAATAACAATTATCTTATGGGTCTTATCCGAAAAAGGCACCTTTATATCTCTTGTTTCAACCCATTCTCCTCCTAATATCTTAAGAGCATTTTGTGCATCCTTTAATTCCTCATCAGCACCCGGCCCCTTATAAGCCAGAAAATAGCCGCCTTGTTTAACGAATGGCAGGCAGTATTCAGACAGCACCCTCATCTCTGCAACAGCCCTGGATACAACCACATCGAAAGCCTCGCGTTTTCCCGGCTCCCTTGCCATCTCTTCAGCCCTGGCGTGAACAGCCGTGCATTTATCCAGTTTAAGCTGTTCAATAACCGTTTCCACAAACCTGACCTTCTTGTTGACCGAATCCAGCAGGACCAAGGATACCTGGGGGCAGATGATTTTTATGGGTATTCCTGGCAGGCCTGCGCCTGTGCCCATATCCAGCAGGCTGCTGTTTTTCTTTATTATATCCAGCTTAAGGGCTGATAAGGAATCCAAAAAGTGATAGATCTGTATTTCCTTAGGTTCCCTGATGGCGGTAAGGTTTATTTTTTTATTCCATTCCAGTAAGAGGGATAAATAGCTTTCAAAAGCAGCAATCTGGTCTTCATGCAGATCTATCCCCATGGAAGCGCAGCCTTCAACTAAAGGCTGCTTATCAGGCTTCATTATTTCTCTTCTCCCTTCTGCGTTTCTCCAGATAAACCATTAAGACGGAAATATCCGCAGGGGACACGCCGGAAATTCTGGAGGCCTGGCCCAGGTTTTCCGGCTGCAGTTTCTGCAGCTTCTGAACCGACTCTATTTTAAGGCCTTTTACCTGGCTGTAATCCATATCCGGCGGGATTTTCACCTTTTCCATCTTCTTGAATTGTTCAACCTGCTTCAGCTGCTTTTGTATATAGCCTTCATACTTTACATGAATCTCCAGCTGTTCCTGGATTTCAGGCTCTATCTCCTCTCCGATCTGTCCAAGCCGGATTAGATCTGAAAAGCTTATCTCAGGCCTTTTTAACAGGTTATACATTTGAATTCCGCTCTTAAGAGGAGATGAACTCTTGCCCAACAGGTATTGGTTTACAAAATCGGAAGGAGAGATAATGGTATTTCTCAATCTTTCCAGTTCCTTTTGTATTCTCTCCTGCTTATAGCAGAGCCTGTCGTACCGCTCTTTGCCGGCCAGGCCTATGCGGTAGGCTTTTTCGGTCAGGCGCATGTCTGCGTTGTCCTGTCTTAGAAGCAGCCTGTATTCGGCACGGGAAGTCATCATCCTGTATGGTTCAGGGGTGCCCTTGGTAACCAGATCGTCTATCAGCACCCCGATATAGGCATCGGACCTGTCCAGAATAAGGGGTTCTTCCTGCCTGATATACTGCACAGCATTGATGCCTGCAATTATTCCCTGGGCGGCAGCCTCTTCATAGCCGGAACTGCCGTTGATCTGGCCGGCCATAAAAAGCCCTTCCACTTCCCTGGATTCCAGGGACAGCTTCAGCTGGGTTGAATCTATGCAGTCGTATTCTATGGCATAAGCCGGCCTCATTATTTCAACCCTCTCCATACCGGGAACCGTGCGGTATACAGCTATCTGAACCTCCACAGGCAGGCTGGATGAAAGGCCCTGCACGTACATTTCATTGGTATCCAGGCCTTCAGGCTCAATGAATACCTGGTGGCTCTCCTTGTCGCTGAAACGCACCACCTTATCCTCAATGGAGGGGCAGTAGCGGGCGCCTATGCCCTTGATTTCCCCTGAGTACATGGGGGAGCGGTGCAGATTTTGCCGTATGATCTCATGGGTGCGCTCATTGGTATAAGTAAGCCAGCAGGGCACCTGCTCCCTTTCAATGGCCTTGTTCAAAAAGGAAAAGGGATATATATTGGTATGGCCCGGCTGCTCTATCATTTTGGAAAAGTCCAGGGATCTTTTATTGACCCTGGCAGGGGTGCCGGTTTTGAACCGCATCAGCCGGAAGCCCAAATCCTTAAGATTCCCGGATAAGCGGTTGGCCGGGAACAAACCGTTAGGCCCGCTGTTTATGGAATACTCGCCTATTATAACCCGGCTTTTCAGGTAAACTCCGGATGCCACAATGACAGCCCGGCAGGTATAATACTCGCCTGTATCCAGCTTTACGCCGCATACCCGGCCTCCCTTGGTTCTTATCTCCACCACTTCGCCCTGACGCAGATCAAGATTTTCCTGACTTTCCAAGGTAAGTTTCATTGCTGCCTGATACCTTTTCTTGTCTGCCTGGGCCCTGAGTGAATGCACCGCCGGGCCCTTGCCGGTATTCAGCATTCTTATCTGGATAAAGGTTTTATCTATGTTAATGCCCATTTCACCGCCAAGGGCATCCACTTCACGCACCAGGTGGCCCTTGGAGGTGCCGCCTATGGATGGATTGCATGCCATCAGCGCCACGGCATCCAGATTAAGCGCAACCACCAGAGTTTTCATGCCCATTCTGGCTGCTGCCAGCGCAGCTTCACACCCTGCATGGCCTGCACCTGTTACAATGATATCGTAGTTTCCAGCATAAAATTCCATCGCATTCCTACTTCCCTAAACAGAATTCTGAAAAGATTTTATCGATCAGGTTTTCCGTCAGACTTTCTCCTGTAATCTCGCCCAAGGCTTCCCACACATTTCTGATATCTATGCTGACCATATCCAGCGGCATAAGTGCATCCAGGGTTTCCAAAGCTTCACCCAGATGCTTCTCAGCACGTATCAGGGCTTCCTTGTGGCGGTTGCTGGTAATCATAAGGGGATTACTGGGCTCAATTTTTCCCGAATAAACCATATTGTATATATAATCTTCCACCTCATCCAAGCCGGTGCCGTCAATCATGGAGGTTTTTATAATGGTGCTGCCGGTAAGTTTTCTTATGTCTTCTTCATCTATGGCCGCCGGCTTGTCCGATTTGTTCAGCAGAATCAGAATCTTCTTATCTTTAAGCATTTGCAGAATTTCAATATCTTCCTTTTCCAGGGGCTGGGATGAATCCAGCAAAAGGAGGATCAGGTCTGCATCCCGGGTCAGTTCCCTGGATTTTTCAACCCCTATTTTTTCAACCAAATCCTTGGTTTCACGTATGCCGGCCGTATCCAGTATCCGGACCAAAACACCCTTTATATTCACATACTCCTCGATAACATCCCGGGTGGTGCCGGGAATATCCGTAACAATGGCCCTGTTTTCCCGGACCAGGGCATTTAAAAGAGAAGACTTTCCCACATTGGGCTTTCCTATTATAACGGTTTTTATCCCTTCCCGGATCAGCCTTCCCTGGTGGGCCGACTCCAGCAGCTGCCGGCATTTTTCCCTGGCAGACATAAGCCTGCTTCTGACTTCATCTTCCAGCATGCTCTCTATATCCTCTTCGGGATAGTCCACCGTTACCTCAATTCTGGCCAGCAGATCCAGCATATCATCCCTAACTGCTTTGATCTCCCTGGACAGGCTGCCCTGCATCTGGTTTACCGAAGCTCTTGCTGCATTGTCGGTTTTGGATGAAATAAGATCCATAACAGCTTCCGCCTGGGCAAGGTCAATGCGGCCGTTTAAAAATGCCCTCTTGGTAAACTCTCCCGGCTCAGCCAGGCGGGCACCCTTTTTCATCAAAAGCTCCAAAATCCTGCGCACAGGTATCATGCCGCCATGGCAGTGTATCTCCACCACATCTTCCCTGGTATAGGTTTTAGGAGCCTGCATGTATACCAATAGTACCTCGTCAATAACTTCCTGGTCATCATCCAGAATATATCCGTAATAAAAATATCTGCTTCTGAACTTATCTTTCTTCTGCTTTTTTCTGTTGACAAATACGCTCTTTGCTATTTGAACCGATTCAGGCCCGCTCAGGCGGATTACCGCTATCCCGCCTTCCCCCGGGGGAGTAGCCAGAGCTGTTATAGTATCATCCAAAGCCATTTTGCTCACCCTTTATATCATCTTTATCAATTCCCCATTCCCCCGTACTTATCCCGTAAATTCCAAAACCCAGTATTTCTACTGGGTTTTCTGTCTCTCTTGATGCAATGTTATTTTAATACTATTTGAGAGCAATTACAACTTTACGATAAGGCTCTTCTCCTTCACTGTGTGTAACCACGTGAGGATCTTTTTGGAGGGTGGCGTGTATAACCCTGCGTTCGAAAGGATTCATGGGTTCCAGTACAATTCTTCTCTTAGTCTTATACACCTTGTTTGCAAGCCTTCTGGCAAGCCTTGCCAGGGTTTCTTCCCGCTTTTTTCTGTAGTTTTCCGTATCAATTATTATCCGTTTATACTTCTTTGAATCACGGTTAACTGCCAGGCTGGTCAGATACTGAACTGCATCCAGGGTTTCACCCCTGTGTCCTATCAGAATGCCCATCTTGGGGCCGCTGACTTCCACAGAAATCAAATCATCGCTTTCAACCACGTCAACCTTTGCTTCCAAACCCATTCTCTTAAGCAGCTCTTCCAGGAAGTACCGGGTTTTTTCTCCCATGGTCTGAATTACCGATGCCCTGATTTTAGCATCCTTGCCTCCAAATACTCCAAACAGGCCTTTTACAGGCTCTTCCAATATTTCAATCTCCAGTTTATCCCTTTGCACCGCCAACTGTATTGCAGCTGCCAATATGGCGTCTTCCACAGTTTTACCTGTGGTAATTACAGATCTCACTTCGTTTCACCTTCCTTTACCTCCGGTGCCAAATACCTTTTCAAAAGAAACTGCTGTACAATCTGGAACAGATTCGATGTTACCCAATAGATTGCAAAGGATGCAGTATACTGAACACAAAACCAGACCGACATAAGGGGCATTATTATTCCAAAGCTTTTCATCTGGTCATTAGGGTTGTTCTTTGGCTGCGACAAAGATATCTGGTAATAGGATGTTACGCCGGCCAATATGGCTAAAATAAACAGTCCGTTGAAACCCGGTCCGAAAAGAGCAATTTTTTCTCCGGCCATGTTTATAAGGGGAGAATCCGGATACCATATATTCTTAATCCAAAGAAAGGGAGCGGGAATGCTGGCAATGGCAGGGTTGTCCGAAATTGACCTTAAGGCAGCAAACAAGGCGAAGAACAAGGGCATCTGCAGCAGCATGGGCAGGCATCCGCCCAAAGGATTTATCTGATGCTTCTGGTACAGCTCCATTGTTTTCTTGTTCATTTTCTCCGGATTATTCTTATACTTTTTCTGAATTTCCTGAAGCTCCGGCTGAATCTGCTGAATCTTGTAGTTTGCCTTTCTTGCCCTTATATCCAATGGAAGAAGAATCAGCCTCATCAGTATGGTAAACAGGACAATTGCCAGGCCGTAGCCTCCGAAAGGCTCGGGTATGGCACCTGTAATTTTATTCAGGCTTTGCAGAATGCTGCTTAAAAAGTTTACAAAGGAAGCCCACAAGCCGGTCCTCTGCGCCCCCTGGGCAGCATTCATCAAAATTATCGGTAAATTCATCATTTTTACCCCCGTGGTTTATTTTAATGGATCGTATCCGCCGGGATGCAAGGGATTGCACTTCAGAATCCTCTTAATGGAAAGTGCCAAACCTTTCAGCGATCCATATTTTTCGATAGCTTGCATTGAATATTGAGAACAAGTGGGATAAAAGCGGCAGCTGGGAGGGAATAAAGAGGAGATATATTTTCGATAAAACCGGATCATTGATAATAAAATATTTTTCATGCAGCCAGGCCACCTATTTATACAGATTTCCTCTTTTTAGAAGATTATTCACTGCCTTTTCCAAAGTATGATAGGAAGCCCCCTTGGCTTCCCTGCGTACAACAAATATTATATCATATCCCTGTTTCAAGTGATGATATTGCAAACGCACAATTTCTCTTAATTGCCGCTTGATTCGATTTCTCTGTACTGCTTTTCCAAACTTTTTGGTTACGGAAAAACCAACTCTGGTCAATGTCCTATTATTCCTGCGGTAAATCAATACCAGTAAAGGGTGCCCCAATGACCGCCCTTTTTTAAATGCATATTGGAAATCCCTGTTACTTCTGAGCCGGTATTCTTTTTTCACCCTGTGCCTCCGGAAGGTTTGTATGGCAGAAAAGGCCACTGGACAAGCGGCCTTATGCAGTCAATCTCTTTCTACCTTTTGCTCTTCTTCTCTTAAGTACCAATCTGCCATTTTTAGTGCTCATTCTCTTGCGAAAACCATGTTCTTTCTTCCTCTGTCTTTTCTTCGGCTGGTATGTTCTTTTCATTATGCACAGCCCCCTTTCCAATTGGTATTACTTGCTTCAAAACACGGCACCATTATTCCCTTGTTCAGTCAGAAGGGGAAACGGCATTCTATTCTATAGTATTATAAGTCATCCAGCTTTAATGTGTCAAGAAATTCAGCAGGTTTAAGGCTTATACTTCAATTATCCACAGATATTTCACAATTATACTTTACTGTTTATAGCTTCTACTCTATAATAATAAGAAGAGATTTATTTATAGTTTTGCACATTCTGTGGATAAGCCTGTGCATAACTTTTCTTCTATTCGACTTTTTTCGCATTGTAACAACCTTTACAGGCTGTTGAAAATGTGAATGGGATAACCCTTTTATGTGTATAAATCTATGCTGTGCAGATCAACAAGTTGTACAGCAATTTTATTCTTTATTACTTATTTTTCTTTTTATTGTAGGAGGTTCATCATGGATAACTATTTGGAGGAATTATGGCAGAAATCTCTTCGGCTGATCCGGAACGAAATCACCGATGTCAGTTTTGACACCTGGATCAAGGCTATTGAACCAGTTTCCATAAAGGAAGATCAGGTTTACCTTTGCGTACCCAATGACTTTACAAAAAGTATATTGGAAGGTCGCTACACAAGCCTGATTTCCAATGCCATAAAGCAGGTCTCATCCAAACCATATTACATAAACTTTGTCTTAACCAACGAAGCCGATAAATACATGAATAAGCCGGAGAGCACAGAACCGCAGGAAAATGAATTTGCAAACCTCCTGAATCCGAAATATACCTTCAGCACCTTTGTTATAGGCAACAGCAACCGCTTCGCACATGCGGCCTGCCTTGCTGTCGCTGAAGCGCCGGCCAAGGCATACAATCCGCTTTTTATATACGGCGGGGTAGGTCTGGGAAAAACTCATCTGATGCATGCCATAGGGCATTTTATCTTGTCACAGAATCCCCAGGCCAAGGTTTTATATGTTACTTCTGAAAAGTTTACCAACGAACTCATTAATTCCATACAGACCAACAGAAATGTGGAATTCCGCAACCGTTACCGGAATGTGGACGTGCTTTTGATAGACGATATACAGTTTATTGCCGGCAAGGAAAGCACCCAGGAAGAATTCTTCCACACTTTCAATGCTCTGCATGAAGCCAATAAGCAGATTATTATGTCCAGCGACCGGCCTCCCAAGGAAATTCCCACCCTGGAAGACAGGCTGCGTTCCCGCTTTGAATGGGGACTGATTACCGATATCCAGCCTCCCGATCTTGAAACCAGGATTGCAATCTTAAGAAAAAAGGCTGATATGGAAAAACTGGAAATAGACGATGAGGTNTTGGTATTCATAGCCAAGCGNATTGAATCCAACATACGTGAGCTGGAAGGGGCCCTTACCCGGATTGTAGCTTACGCTTCCCTTACCAACAGCACACTGGATGTATCCATAGCAGATGAGGCCCTGAAGGATATAATATCCAATCACAGGCCCAGAAAGATTACGCCTGAACTTATACAAAACGTAATTGCCGATTATTATCAGTTAAAGGTGGAGGATTTAAAGTCCAAGAAGCGCAACCGGCCCATTGCCTATCCCAGGCAGATTGCCATGTATCTGTGCAGGGAACTGACAGATCTATCCCTTCCTAAGATAGGGGAATATTTCGGAGGAAGGGACCATACCACTGTGATTCATGCCTGCGACAAGATTGCTGAAGAGATTGAAACGGATTTGCAGGTTAAGCGCACTGTCAATGAGTTGATAAAGAGAATAAAGGAAAGTTAACAGGCCTTGTGGATAAAAACATGATGTAGAACACGACCTATCCCCAGCTTATCCACAGGTAAAAAATGCAGAGAATATTAACCTGACTTGATTCGACAGCATAATTCACTTTTCCACAAGCCCTGCTACTAATACTGCTAAATTATAAATATATGCAATAACATCAGGAGGTATTCCATGAAATTTACATGTTCGCAAAATAAATTTTTGGAAGTAATTCAAACGGTGCAAAAGGCTGTTCCTGCCAGATCCAGCACCCCTATACTGGAAGGTATCCTGTTTGAAACAGAAAAAGGCATGCTGAAACTTACAGGCACCAATCTGGAATTCGGAATAGAAAGCTATATGGAAGCAAATATCATCCAGGAAGGCAGCGTGGTTCTTCCGTCCAGGCTTTTGTCAGAGGTTGTAAGAAAACTTCCGGATGCTGAAATAGAGATTACCGTGTCCGACAACTATGCAGCCATGCTGAACTGCCTTAATTCAACGGTAACCCTTCAGGGCATTGCTCCGGATGAGTTTCCTTCCCTGCCGGAAGTTGACGAGAAGGATACCATAGAAATCAGTAAAATGCTTTTATCCAATATGATCCGCGAAACTATTTTTGCAGTGGCCCTGGATGAAGCCCGGCCGATCCTTACAGGCGCCCTTCTTGAAGTGGAAGGGAATACCGTAACCATGGTCTGCCTGGACGGATACCGCCTGGCTTTAAGAAGAGGCATGACCGACACTCCCAAGCAAAGCCTGAATGTTATAATACCAGGCAAAACCCTTAATGAAGTGGGCAAGATACTGGATGATGAAGATGAAAAGATAAGCATTACCGTATCCGACAGGCATGTATTGTTTGATCTTGGTTATACCAGAATCATATCCCGGGTATTGGAAGGGGAGTTTATTAATTATAAACAGATAATTCCGGAAGACTATAAGACAAGGGTAAAGGCGGATACCAAGATTCTTTCATCCAGCATTGACCGTGCTTCCCTAATTGCCAGGGAGGGCAGGAACAATTTAATCAAATTATCGCTGCAGGATCAGAAGATGATAATTACTTCCAATTCCGAATCCGGGCAGGTATATGAAGAAATTCCCATTTTGCAGGAAGGCAAGGATCTGGATATCGCCTTTAACGCCAGGTACTTCATGGATATGCTGAAAGTAATTGAAGATCAGGAAATCTGCATGGACTTTACCACCAGCGTCAGCCCCTGCGTGGTTCGTCCAATAAAAGGCAGCAATTATACCTACCTGCTGCTTCCCGTAAGAGTTTATGCCTAAGGCGGAATGATAATGAAAAAGGTAAAAATCCATACACCCTTTATAAAATTGAANCAACTGCTTAAATGGACAAATGCAGCTGAATCCGGCGCAGCCGCCAACCACATGATTGCTGAAGGCAGGGTAAANGTCAATGGCCAGCCGGAGNTGAGAANGGGAAGGAAGATATATCCCGGAGATACTGTAGAGGTGGATCAGGCTGAAAGCTTTCTTGTGGAATAGGAGAGGGTGCAGGCTTTGCGGCTCAGGAAACTGATTCTAAGAAACTTTAGAAATTATGATAATCTGGAGCTTACATTCCATTCCAATTTAATCCTTTTTGTAGGTCCCAACGCCGCGGGTAAAACCAATATCCTGGAGTCAATTTTTATGGCCTGTACCGGACGCTCCCACAGAACCCCCAGGGACAAAGAATTGATAAAGCTGGGCAAAAAAGAAACCCTGATTCGCACAAAGGCGGAAAAACAGCTGGGAACAAGCGAAATTGCCATTTATCTCAGTATGGGAGAAAAAAAGAAAATCCTGATTAATGAAAGCCCCGCATCCCGTATGGGGGAGTTGATGGGGCATTTAAATTCCGTTATGTTTTCTCCCGATGACATGAAGCTTATAAAGGAAGGACCTGTGGAACGCAGGCGCTTTATGGACATGGAGCTTTCGCAGGTAAAACCCAAATACTTCTATTACCTGCAGCAATATAACAAAATTTTGAACCACAGGAATAATCTGCTAAAGAATATTCACTCCAAACCATCCCTGGTCAGAACACTTNCGGTGTGGAACAATCAGCTGGCGGAAGCCGGCAGTTATATTATTTGGCAGAGAAAGCTTTTCATTGACTCGCTGNAATCTGTTTCCCGGGAAATACACAGACGGATGACAGATGGAAGGGAAGAGCTGACACTTATATACAAATCTTCTGTTCCTTTCAAAACTGGCAGCATGGATGAAATCCGGAGCCGGTTTCTTAAAGTGTTGGAAGAAAGACACGAGGATGACATAGACAGGGGCTTTACCGGAATGGGCTGTCACAGGGATGATATCCTGTTTCAGATAAATGGAGCCGATGTGAAGGTGTTCGGCTCCCAGGGTCAGAAACGGACCACGGTTCTCACTTTGAAGTTATCCGAATTGGAATATATGTATAGGCAGACAGGGGAATATCCCCTGCTTTTGCTGGATGATGCTTTGTCTGAACTGGATCTTAAAAGGCAGCAGATGCTGCTGGAGTACATTGGAAAGGTGCAGACATTCATTACCCTGACAGACCTTAATCAGATTCCCGATATAAGGAAAAAAAATCCGCAGATTTTTAGAATTCAATCGGGAAATGCCCAATTAATGGAAAGTATATCCTTTTAAACAGGAAGAAAATAGGATATAATATAATAGATATGCAGCTTGTAAGGGAATGATTGTATATGATACTGCACTTGGGAGGAGATGCAGTGGTATCATTGAAGGATATCATTGCAATATTTGACATAGAATCCGTTGAATACGGTTCGGTAAATAAGGAATTTATGCAAATTGCCAGGCATGAGGGTAAGATTATAAATATATCAGATGATCCTCCCAAATCACTGATACTGGCAAGAAACAGGAATGAAACAATTCTGTATCTGTCTCCGATTTCTACATCCACCCTCATGAAGCGGAGCAGCAGTCCGATAGATACATCAATTAGTACGCTTAATAACAAGGGGGAAACCAGGTGATCAACCAGGATAAAAACCATAATCATTACGATGAATCAGATATACAGGTCCTAGAAGGTTTGGAAGCTGTCCGTAAGCGGCCCGGAATGTATATCGGAAGCACCGGAATCCGGGGCCTGCACCATTTGGTATATGAAATAGTTGATAACAGCATGGACGAAGCCCTGGCTGGCTTTTGTGATTATATACATGTTATTATCCATAAGGATCTGTCTGTAACTGTGAAGGATAACGGCAGGGGCATACCTGTAGGCATTAATCCCAAGTACGGCATCCCTGCTGTTGAAATTGCATTTACCAAGCTGCACGCCGGCGGCAAGTTCGGCGGAGGCGGATACAAGGTATCCGGCGGACTGCACGGGGTAGGAGCAGCTGTTGTAAATGCCTTGTCCGAATGGATGGTTGTTAATGTAAGAACCAACGGCAAGGAGTTTCAGCTGAAATTTGAAAAGGGAGAGACCATATCTCCGCTTAAGGAAATTGGAATGTCGGAAGATACCGGCTCCACAGTCCGCTTCAAGCCGGATCCGGGCATATTTGAGGAAGTGGAGTTTAACTATGAAATTTTGAAAAAACGCCTGCGTGAAATGGCCTTTTTGAATAAAGGAATTACCATTGTTCTGGAAGATGAGCGGGACGGCAGATACAATAAATTCTACTATGAAGGCGGCATAATGTCCTTTGTGGAGTACCTGAACAAAAACAGGACAGCCTTGCACAGCCCGCCCATTTATATAACCGGCGAAAAGGAAAATGCAACTCTGGAAATCGCTCTTCAGTATAATGATACCTTTATAGAAAACATTTTTTCCTATGCCAATAATATATCCACTCCTGAAGGAGGAACCCATCTGGCAGGGTTCAAATCCGGCCTTACCAGGGCCATTAATGACTATGCCAGAAAAACCAATGTCCTCAAAGCGGGCGATTCAAATTTTGCCGGTGAAGATACCCGGGAAGGGCTCACTGCCATTATCAGCGTAAAGCTGACCGAGCCTCAGTTTGAAGGCCAGACCAAGACCAAGCTTGGCAACAGCGACATCAGAGGCTTTGTTGAGAATACTTTTTTTGAAAAGTTTTCTGCTTTTCTGGAAGAAAATCCTGCAGCGGCAAAGGTAATAGTGGAAAAAGCTCTCAGCGCATCAAGGGCCAGGGAAGCAGCCAAGAAAGCCCGGGAACTTACCAGAAGAAAGAGCGTGCTGGAGTCAGCATCGCTGCCAGGCAAGCTGGCCGATTGTTCAGAAAAGGATCCAAGCCTTTGCGAGATATTTCTCGTGGAGGGAGATTCGGCCGGCGGGTCCGCCAAGCAGGGCAGGGAAAGAAAGTATCAGGCAATTCTTCCCTTGAGGGGTAAAATTCTTAACGTGGAAAAAACCAGGCTGGACAGGATCCTGGCCAATGAAGAAATCAAAGCCATGATTACCGCCTTTGGCACCGGTATCGGCAGCGATTTTGACATATCCAAGCTCCGCTACCATAAAATCATATGCATGACTGACGCAGATGTAGACGGCAGCCATATCCGCACCCTGCTTTTAACCTTTTTTTACCGCTTTATGCCTGCCTTGATTGAGAATGGATATGTATACATTGCCCAGCCGCCCTTATACAAGGTGAAAAAGGGCAAAGAGGAGTTTTATGTGTACAGTGACAATGAGCTGGAGGAAAGGCTGGATGAAATAGGCCGGGACGGGGTTGAAATCCAAAGGTACAAGGGTTTGGGCGAAATGAATCCCGAGCAGCTTTGGGAGACAACCATGAATCCGGAAACCCGGACTATTCTGCGGGTAAAGCTGGAGGATGCCATATCTGCAGATGAAACATTCAGCATCCTGATGGGCGAAAAGGTAGAGCCCAGAAGGGAATTTATCGAAGCCAACGCAAAGATGGTTAAAAATCTGGATATATAAGAGAAGGAGAAGCAGTTTAGATGGATTCTGTGAATCAAAAAATAATTCCGGTGGATTTGGAAGATGAAATGAAAAAATCGTACATCGATTACGCCATGAGCGTAATTGTAGGGCGTGCCCTGCCTGATGTACGTGACGGATTAAAACCAGTTCATAGAAGAATATTATATTCCATGTACGAGCTGGGTCTGACATCGGATAAGCCATACAGGAAATCAGCCAGAATCGTAGGCGACGTTCTGGGTAAGTATCATCCTCATGGCGACTCGGCAGTATACGATGCCATGGTGCGCCTGGCCCAGGATTTTTCCACCCGCTATCCTCTGGTGGACGGCCATGGCAACTTTGGTTCCATAGACGGAGATTCCCCTGCCGCTATGCGTTACACCGAAGCCAGAATGGCTAAGATTACATCGGAAATGCTGGCGGATATAGGGAAAAACACGGTAGACTTTATGCCCAACTTTGATGAATCCCTTAAGGAGCCGGAAGTACTTCCTTCCAGGTTCCCGAACCTTCTGGTAAACGGTTCTTCGGGCATTGCGGTGGGCATGGCTACCAATATTCCGCCCCATAACCTGGGAGAAGTAATCGACGGCACCATTGCTCTCATTGATAATCCTGATGCAGGACTGGATGAAATCATTAAGCATATCAAAGGCCCTGATTTTCCCACCGGCGGCATGATACTGGGCAAATCCGGAATAATAGATGCTTACCGTACCGGCAGGGGCCGGATTGTAGTAAGGGCAAAAACCGAGATCCAGGAACTGCCCAATAACCGGTACCGCATAGTGGTAACGGAGATTCCTTACCAGGTTAACAAAGCAAGACTGATTGAAAAAATTGCCGATCTGGTTAAGGATAAAAGGCTGGAAGGCATTTCCGACATACGGGATGAATCCGACCGGAACGGCATGGCCATTGTAATTGACATTAAAAGAGACTCTAATCCCAATGTGGTGCTGAATTATCTCTACAAGCATACCCAGCTTCAGGATACCTTTGGCGTCATCATGCTGGCTTTGGTGAACAATGAACCCAAGGTAATGAACATAAAGGAAATACTGCAGCATTATATAAATCATCAGAAGGATGTTGTCACCAGACGAACCAGGTATGACCTGGACAAGGCTGAAGCAAGGGCCCATGTTCTGGAAGGCCTGCTGGTGGCACTGGATCATATAGATGAGGTTATTTCCCTGATCCGCAGCTCCCGTACGGTTCAGATTGCCAAAGACGGGCTTATGTCCAAGTTCAGCCTTACCGAGAAGCAAGCCCAGGCTATACTGGACATGCGACTGCAAAGGCTGACCGGTCTGGAACGGGAAAAGATCGAGGAGGAATATGCAGAGCTTCTGAAAACCATTCAGTATATGAAAGATGTGCTGTCCAATGAGCATCTGCTGCTGGGCATTATCAAGGAAGAACTGCTGGAGATAAAGAAAAAATATAATGATTCCAGGAAAACTGAAATTATACCCTATGAAGATGAAATCGATATAGAGGACCTGATAGACGAGCATGATGTAGTTATAACATTGACCCATTACGGCTACGTCAAGCGCACCCCCCTGAACGTTTACCGCACCCAGCGCAGGGGAGGCAGGGGTATAACCGGGCTTCAAACCAGGGAAGAGGACTTTGTAGAGGATTTATTCATTACATCCACCCACCAAAGGCTTCTGTTCTTTACATCCAAGGGCAAGGCCTACGAGCTTAAGGCTTATGAAATTCCTGAAGCCGGCCGCAATGCCAGGGGCACTGCCATTATCAATCTCCTGCAATTGGATTCCGGCGAGAGAATTGAAGCCTTTATCCCGGTTAAGGACGAACACTTTGAAAAGGACCTGTACCTGTTTATGGCCACCCGGAACGGCCTGGTTAAGAAAACATCTTTGAAAGAGTTTTCAAATATAAGGAAATCCGGCATAATTGCCATAAATCTGAGGGAAGATGATGAGTTAATCCGGGTTATTCTGACCGATGGAAAACAGGAAATTATCATGGCCACCCGCTTTGGCCAGGCTATAAGGTACCATGAAAGGGATGTAAGACCCATGGGCCGGTCTGCCATGGGTGTAAAGGGCATAGATCTCCAGGAAGGAGATTATGTCATCGACATGGAACGGATAATTGAGGATGCGGATGTTCTTACCATCAGCGAAAAAGGCTTCGGCAAGCGCACCAGTGAAAGCGAATACAGAGCCCAGCGCAGAGGCGGCAGGGGCATCAGAACAATGAATATAACCGAGAAAACCGGTGAACTGTCAGCCCTTAAGGTGGTAACAGGCAGGGAAGACCTGGTAATTATAAACTCCGAAGGGGTTATTATCAGGATTGATACCGAGGAGATTTCCGTCATGGGCCGGAATACCCAGGGTGTAACCCTGATGAGAATAGAAAATAACGATCATATAGTGTCCGTTGCAAAAGCCAGGAAGGAAGAGGATGAAATTCCTAACGGTGATGAAAATTCTTCTTACAGGAATGGGGAGACTGCAGGCGATGAAGAAAAGGGCCCAACAGACAGGTCACTGGAAAGGCTGTTGGAACGGGCAGAAAATGCAGAAGATGATGAGGAGAATTAATGGAGGATGGAAGCATGGAAATACGTGTAGTTAAAAGGCAGCAGCCAAAAAACAAACCTCTTGACAGCGAACTGGGATTTGGACAGTATTTCACAGACCATATGTTTGTTGCGGATTATAATCCGGACAAGGGTTGGCATGATCCCAGAATTGTGCCCTACGGGCCTTTTGAGGTGGATCCTTCCTGCATGGTATTCCACTACGGCCAGGCTGTATTTGAGGGCATGAAGGCATATCTTAACAAAGACGGGGAAGCTGTTACCTTCCGGCCATTTTTCCATATTAAACGGCTTAATCGTTCGGCCGAGCGGCTTTGCATTCCCCAACTGGATGAGGGTTTTGTATGGGAAGGGCTGAGAAAGCTTCTTCAGCTGGAGAAGGACTGGATCCCTAAGAGCGAGGGAACTTCCCTTTACATCCGCCCCTTTATCATAGCAACCGATCCTTATCTGGGCGTGCGCCCTTCCAATACATATAAGTTTTTCATTATACTCTCTCCTGTAGGCACTTATTACAAGGAAGGCCTGAAACCGGTAAAGATATATGTTACCGATAAATACGTGCGAGCAGCCAAAGGTGGAGTAGGCTTTACCAAAACCGCGGGCAACTATGCTGCCAGCCTCTATGCAGCGGAAGAAGCAGCGAGAAAAGGCTATACCCAGGTGCTCTGGCTGGATGCCAAGGAGAACAAGTATGTGGAAGAAGTAGGCACCATGAATATCTTCTTCAAAATAAATAATGTGCTTATTACCGCTCCATTGGACAGCGGAACCATTTTGGGCGGGGTTACCCGGGATTCTGTTATCACCCTGGTCAAAGAGATGGGTTATGCCGTGGAAGAAAGGCCTCTTTCCATCCAGGAAGTGTATGAGGCCCATGAGGCCGGGGAGCTGGAGGAAGTTTTCGGAACCGGCACGGCGGCGGTCATCTCCCCAGTGGGAGCTCTTAATTGGAATGACAGGGTTATAGAAATAAATGAGGGCAGGATGGGAGAATTGTCCCAGAAGCTGTATGACAGAATAACTGCAATACAATACGGAAAAGAGCCGGACAAGCATGGCTGGATTGAAAAAATATGATATATTGGATGAAATTGATTTATACTGCTTCTTTTGGGGGTAATTATATGATAACAATTACCTGAAAGGAGCATTGTTATGAACAAAAGAACTGGTTTAGTCACCATGGGAGGAAATCCGGTTACTTTAATCGGCAATGAAGCAAAACCGGGAGAGAAGGCTCCTGATTTTACAGTTCTGACCGGAGATTTAGCGCCCTATACCCTGAAGGACGCAGGGGATAAAGTTAAAATCATAAGCGTTGTGCCTTCCCTGGATACCGGGGTATGTGAAATGCAAACCCTGCGCTTCAACCAGGAAGCAACAAAGCTGAAGGATACTGTAATACTCACCATCAGCGTGGATCTGCCCTTCGCACAAAAGAGATTCTGTGAAGCCCATTCAGTGGAAAACGTAATTGTTCTGTCCGATCATAGAGACTTGTCCTTTGGCATGAATTACGGCTTTGTAATGGAAGAACACAGGCTGCTCAGCAGAGGAATCGTAATCCTGGACAGGGACAATACCATCCGGTACGTAGAATATGTCAGGGAAGTAAGGGAGCATCCCAATTACGAAAAAGCCCTGGAAGAGGCAGCCAGGCTGGTATAGAGTATATATGTGCGAAAATATATACGCTGCTGCATTGAAATATTAAGAACACTTTAGACAGGGATTTGGAGATACTAATGTATGAATTAACATCTGTTTCAGCAGACAACAAAAAAGAGTTTTATAAGGAATTAAGCAGCATGCTGGCAGGCCTGATCGGTGATGAGACCGACTGGCTTGCCAATGCTGCCAATGCGGCATCCCTTTTGTATCACATGCTGCCGGAAATAAACTGGGCAGGTTTTTACCTGTATAAAAACGGCCAATTGGTTTTAGGCCCTTTTAATGGGAAGCCCGCCTGCGTCCGCATCCAAATGGGAAAAGGGGTGTGCGGCACAGCAGCACAAACCGGTGAAATCCAGGTAGTGGAAGATGTGAATCTGTTTCCGGGGCATATAGCCTGTGATCCTGCATCCCAGTCGGAAATAGTACTGCCGATTTACCAAAATGGCAGGCTGATAGGAGTGCTTGATATAGACAGCCCTGTCAAGGGAAGATTCAATAGCGATGATGCAGAAGGCCTGTCTGCTTTTATAGAAATACTGAACCAACACATTATATGGCCGGAACCTGACTGACTATGCCTTAGAGAAGCCTGTGGAATTCAGGCTTTTTTATTTTCAAAAAATTTACCCTATATTTGAAAAAAGAGACTTACTTGGATATAATTATTTTACAAATACTTACTTTTTACTATGAGGNATGATAATGAACAAACAGGATAAATATTCTTACTGGCTCGATGCTGCAGAATACGATATTGTTACTGCAGAATCGATGTTAAACTCAGGAAGATATTTATACGTTGTTTTTATGTGTCAACAAGCTTTAGAAAAATTAGCTAAGGGCCTGTATATTTATTTTGTCGGTGATGAAGCGCCTCGTGTTCATATTATAAGCTATATATTAACTGAAGTCACCGATAGACTAAATATTAGAGTCGATGAAGATATATTTACTTTGCTGGATAAATTGTCTGCATATTATTTACAAGGCAGGTATCCGACTTATAAAGAAAAAATATCTAAGTTGGTTAATAAAAAGGAAGCTATGGAAATTCTAGAAAAATCCAGGGAGGTTTTTGTGTGGATGCAAACTTTGAAAAAGTTGAAGGAATAGCAAAAGATTTCGTAAACGAGGTTAAGAAGCATATAAGTGTTAATAAAGCAGTAATCTATGGATCTTATGCAAAAGGGCATTATAACAGTAAAAGCGATTTGGATATAGCGATATTTTCAGAGAGTTTTAAAAATAAAAGATTTGTTGATGTAACTGCATTTTTGTTTTCTGTTGCCAGGAAGTATAAAGAGGTTTGTATTGAGCCTGTTGGTTTTGCGGATACAGATTTAAAAAGCGGCAATCCATTTATCAAAGAAATAATAAGTTCAGGGATAGAGATTGATATATAAAGAAATAAAAATTATTCAAGCGGATTTTCCATGATACCCAGGAATAAAGGGGCACTTGTTACCTCGTCTGCAATGCCGTAAACAAAGGGCCGGTCAAATGTCAATTCTATCCTTTCNGGTTCAATTTCAGCACTTGTAGGCATAACTTCCACAGATGTTACGGCGGAAGCTTCTGTACCCGTTTCATCCACCTTGCAGTAGGTTTTGTGGTGCACTTCGCTGATATACAGGTTTTCATTATATTCTTTTGACTTATCTACCATAAGGGAGAAATCAGCTTTATCCGGATCAAAGGCAATGGCCATTCCCATGCCGGACAGCTCATCATTTAACCTGTCTTCAAACCTGGTCTCAAATTTTGGCAGCGCCAGGTCTATGTTTTCCATTTTAACGGAAGTTAAGAGGTCATAGATTGAAGCTCCATCCAGGTCATGGATAAGAGTCTGGATATCGGTGCCGTTTTCAGGCAGCAGGGCAAAAAACTTAAATCTTCCATCGTCATATGGGAGTACAACTCCCCGCAGGCCGTTTTTATCCAGGTAGTTCATTTGTCCGGATTGATGCATAAAGTCTGCATTTATCCTGCCCTTCGGGCTGTGAAATTCTCTTTCGTAGGTTAATGCCGGATCAAAGGGTTTCTGCCAGTCTGACTTAAAATAAACTGCATTCAGAAGGTACATAACAGCATCCTGATTGATTCTGTCCATAATTTTGTCAATGGTATTGTTTGTATTCTCTTTTACCCAGTTATTTATGGTATCCACCGCTTGTGTTTTGGTGAAATCCAGGCTTTGCAGGTGAGCATCGAAATAATTGGCATTAAGGTTTAAAAATTCTTCTGAAACGGGAAAATTATCCTTGTACCATATGGAATTGGCAACCGAGAGTTCTGTATTATCTCCCATCACTCTTAATATGGAAATATAATCACGGCAGGCTTCATTAAATTCTTCAGGCGAAAAGCCGGCCGCCTCCAAGGTATCAATAAGAGCCCGGCGGGTTTCGCCATCTGCTCCGTTACAGGTCATGCCCAGCGCCAGGTAAACGGATGCAGGGGATATTAAAACATTGCCTTCATTCTCAGAGGATAGTTTAAATAGATTCCATGCAAAATCAATCAGCGAACTGCGGTATTTACTATTTATTTCATCAGGAGCTTCAGGCCAGGGAATACTGCTTTCCTTGCTGTATATTCTGCCGCTTACAGGGGAGCACGCCGTAACCAGCATCAGTATAAGCAAAAGAAGAGCCAATGTTTTGTTTTTTCCCTTAAACATCTGCATTCAACTCCTATTATTTATTATTGTGATGATAATAATTCACAGCTGCAATTGCCTATCTATAAAATACAGACGAAAAATCGCTCCATATGTTTCATGTTAAAAATCATATCTTTAAGGAAACGGCTAGAATTATCCATAATATGTGGAAAGTGCGGGATAAATCTTGTGGATAATGTGGATAAGAATGGGGATTAAAAGACATTTGCTTTAGCACAATAAAGCAATACTGTGGATAAATTGCATTTTATCCACAGTATCCACATAGTTGTTAACATAATAAGTATACTATTTCTATATATTAAGTAGGAATTAATCGCCTATTCCAAATTTTTTCACGTCAATATCTTGCATAATCCTGAATCAGCTGCAGCACTTTTTCTGTTCCGCTGCCAAGGGTGGTTTCTTCCATGGCGCTGATGTATTGCTTCCGGTTAAGATAAAGCTCAACAATGTTTTTATACAGGGTTTTTTCCGTCATTTCTTCCTGCTCCAGCAGCCGGCTGAATCCCAGTTTTTCAAAGGAGCGGGCATTCAAAATCTGGTCTCCCCGGCTGGCGCTTAAGGGCAGGGGAATCAGGAGAGCAGGTTTTTTAAGCGCCAGGAATTCAAATATGGAATTGGCGCCTGCCCGTGAAACCACCAGGTCTGCCAAGGCCAGCAGGTCCGGAAGTTCAGCGCTTACATATTCAAACTGTTTGTATCCGGGATGATTCTCCAAGGATGAGTCATAATTTCCGCTGCCGCATATGTGAATTACATTAAAACGCCTGGTAAGCTTGTCCAGCATGGCTCTGACAGCATTATTGATGGCAACTGCCCCCAGGCTTCCGCCCATAACCAGCACCGCCGGCTTATCCTCAGTAAAACCGCAAAGCCTTTTTCCCCGTTGGGCACTGCCGGTAAAAAGCTCCTGCCTGATGGGCGTTCCTGTATGTATGGCCTTGCCCGGAGGAAAATGTTCAACGGTTTCCGGGAAAGTGGTACATACAAATTTGGCAAACCTGGAAGCAATTTTGTTTGCCAGCCCCGGGGTTATGTCCGATTCATGCACAATTACGGGAACCTTGTTTATCCAGCCGCCGATTACAACCGGAACCGAAACAAAGCCGCCCTTGGAAAATATGATGGCGGGCTTTATCTTTCGGATCAGGCTGACGGACTGCCCGATGCCTGCCAGCACCCGGAAGGGGTCGGTAAGGTTTTTAATATCCAGGTATCTTCTCAGCTTGCCGGACTTTATGCTGAAATAGGCAACGCCTGGAACCTCGGATATGAGCTTTTGTTCAATCCCATCCTTGGTTCCTATATAATGTATTTCCCATCCCTGCCTTTTCAGCTCGGAAATCAAAGCCAGGTTGGGGGTAACATGGCCGGCGGTTCCTCCTCCGGTAAGGATAATTCTTTTCAAGCTGGCACCTCCTGGTTCACAATTTTATATCTTCACACTCTCTCCGGTGCATGAAGGCCGATCAGCCATAAACCGTTGGCCAGGGTTAATCTGGCTGCCTGTACCAATGCCAGCCTTGCGCTTCTTAAGGCCCGGTCTTCTGTCAATATGGGGTGCTCATGATAGAAGCGGTTGAAATCCTGGGCAACATCCACCAGATACCTGGTTATGATGGAAGGCTCCAGTTCATCCAATGCCTGCTTTATCCGGACTGGGAAATCTGACAGGGTTTTGACCAGATTGTATTCCTCTTTTGAAGCCAGTATGCTGCTGTCAAAGCCTGTCTGCATCCTGCTGCCTTCCTCTCCTGCCTTGCGCAGCACGCTGCAGGCCCTGGCATGGGTGTACTGTACATAAGGCCCTGTTTCGCCGTCGAAGTTCAGCACTTCATCCCAGGAGAAGGATACGTCTTTGATCCGGTTGCTGAACAGGTCGCTGAAAATAACAGCTCCTACACCCATCTGCTTTGCAACCTCATGCTTGTTTTCCAGGTTTGGATTCTTTTCCTCTATGATTTCCAGGGTTTTCTCAATGGCCTTGTTTAGTATCTCTTCCAGCAGCACCACTTTGCCGGTTCGGGTAGCCAGCTTTTCGCCGCCTATGCTGACAGTGCCGAAGGGCACATGGTACAGATCCTTGTGCCAGTCATAGCCCATCTTTTCAATTACCTTGAACCACTGCTTGAAATGCAGGCTCTGGGAAACGCCGGTAACATATATGCACTTATCAAAGTCATAGGTTTTCTTCCTGTAGATTGCAGCAGCAATGTCCCTGGTGGCGTAGAGGGTGCTGCCGTCAGACTTAAGAATCAGGCAGGGAGGCAGGCCTTCTTCTTCCAGGTCAACAATCATGGCTCCCTGGCTTTCTTTCAGGAGGCCTTTTTCTTCCAGTTCCCGGATTACCGGCTGCATTTTATCATTGTAGAAGGATTCACCGTTATATGAATCAAACTTTACGCCCAGCAGATCATAGATCTTCTGATATTCTTCCAGGCTGATGTCAATGAACCACTTCCACAGGCGGCGGGCTTCCTCGTCGCCCTGTTCCAGGAGGGCAAACCATTGCCTTGCCTCTTCTTCCAGCTCAGGCTTCTCTTCCGCTTCCTTATGGAACCTGACATAAAGGGATACCAGTTCATCCACCAGCCCTTTCTTGACATCTTCTTCGCTGCCCCAATGCTTGTAGGCGGTTATAAGCTTTCCGAACTGGGTTCCCCAGTCGCCCAGGTAATTTATGCCGACACAGCGGTAGCCCATAAACTCAAATATGCGGTAGAGGGAATTTCCGATGGAAGTGGAACGCAGATGGCCCACATGGAAGGGCTTGGCTATATTGGGCGATGAATAGTCGATTACTATGGTTTTGCCCTTGCCCGTATCGGAAGAGCCGTATCTTTCTCCGGCTTCAAGTATGTGTGTAAGGGTCTCCTTAATGAATTTGCTTTTGTTCAGGAAAAAATTTAAATAGCCGGATACGCTTTCAATCCGCTCTACATGCTCGTTTGCCTCAATGGCAGCCGCCAGCTCTTCAGCTATCTGAACCGGGGATTTCCGCATTATCCTGCTAAGTTTAAAGCAGGGCAGAGCCAGATCCCCCATGTCCGGATTAGGGGGAACTTCCAGCATATCATATATTTCTTCTGTATCCAGATCTGCCACATGGGGTGTCAACAGCCTGGAAATTTCCAGTTTCGCATCATACATGTTTCATGCCTCTTTTCATATTATTGATCTTTAACTTCTTTTAGAAATTCGGACATAAGCTCCTGGCCGTTTCCATACACAATGCCGCTTTTCATGGCGGAAAACTCATCATAAGCCCTGGCCGGGCCGGTTTTCTCCTTGCTTTTCCGGTATATGGCAAAGGGCACCGGATCCCGGGTATGGGTTCTGAGAGAAAGAGGGGTAGGATGATCAGGCAGAAGCATAATCTTATAATCCTCATACCCTTCCATACCCTTAATTATAGTGCCCAGAACAAGCTCATCAATAAGCTCAATGGCCCTGACCTTGTTTTCAATTTCATTTCGGTGGCCGCATTCATCAGGGGCTTCCACGTGAATGTATACAAAATCGTATCCGTCTTTCAGGGCATTGAGAGCTGCTTCAGCCTTGCCTGCATAATTGGTATGCAGGTTGCCGGTTGCTCCTTCCACATCGATGGATTCCATGCCGGCACACAGGCCTATGCCTTTTACCAGGTCCACCGCTGAAATAACTGCCCCTTTTACTCCATATTTCTCATAAAAGGATGGAAGGGCCGGTTTTCTTCCCTGCCCCCAAATCCATATGGAGTTGGCAGGACGAAGGCCTCTGCGCACCCTTTCCTGGTTTACCGGATGGCTTGCAAGAAAACGTGTGCTTTCCTCCATCATTTTAAGCAGAACTTCCGAATTTTTGCCCTTGGGCAGATAAGAAGCTATCTTTTTGTCCACAATATCATGGGGAGGGGTCAGTTCAAAATCGGCAGGACCTTTTTTCCAAAGAAGGCAGTGCCGGTAGCTGACCCCTGTGTAAAAGGAAAGAAAGTCATTTTCAAAATGCTTTTTTACTTCTTCCATCAGGAGGGCAGCTTCATCTGAAGATATTTCATCGGAGCTGTGGTCCAGCATTATTCGGTCTTCATAATTTTCAGCTTCCGACAGTGTTACAAGATTGGTGCGAAAAGCTGTATCTTCCGCAGCCATGGGCACCCCCATGCTGATTGCTTCCAAAGGAGAACGGCCTGTATAGTATTTTACCGGGTCGTAACCCAGCACGGATAAATTGGCAACATCGCTGCCCGGCGGCAGGTTTGCAGGAATGGTATGTACCATACCTGCCAGGCCTTTTGAGGCCAAATAATCCATGTTAGGCTTCCTGGCAGCCTGCAGAGGGGTTTTGTTTCCCAGCTCCGGCACAGGATAGTCTGCCATGCCGTCTCCCAAAAGAACTATGTACTTCATATTTGTTCCTTTCCTTTATTGCAGGTTTATGTTACAGCTGTTTGCCTTCTAATCATTATAACAATTTGATGAAGCAGGCACAAGCACTGATGCGTCCTTGACAGGTTTTAATCCAGCATATTATACTAGATGCGACAAGGCAAGGGAGGAAAAGCTCATGAGCGAAATAAGAACCAGGTTTGCTCCCAGCCCTACCGGTTATCTGCACATCGGCGGGTTGAGGACAGCCCTTTATACCTATTTAATAGCAAAAAAGCATAATGGAAAGTTTTTGCTCAGAATAGAGGATACCGACCAGGAGCGTCTGGTAGAGGGCGCTACTGAATTGATATACAGAACACTCAGGCTGGTAGGCCTGGAGTATGATGAAGGGCCTGATGTAGGCGGGCCTTACGGGCCTTATGTACAGTCTGAGAGAAAACATATTTATCAGAAATATGCTAAACTGCTGGTGGAAAAGGGAGGAGCCTATTACTGCTTCTGCACCAAGGAAAGGCTTGATAGGCTGAGAGAGGAAGCGGCCAGGCAGAACACCGGCTTTAAATATGACGGCCACTGCAGGAACCTGTCCAAAGAAGAGGTGGAGGAGAAGCTTAAAGCAGGCATTCCATATGTTATCCGCCAGAAAGTTCCGCAGGCCGGTACCACCAGCTTCCATGACGAATTGTACGGTACCATAACCGTGGAAAACGAAACCTTGGAAGACGGCGTACTGCTGAAATCCGACGGTCTGCCCACCTACAATCTTGCCAACGTGATTGATGACCACCTGATGAAGATAAATCCTGTGGTAAGGGGCAGCGAGTATCTGTCCTCCACGCCAAAATATAATCTTATATATGAGGCTTTTGGCTGGGAAATACCCAGATATATCCACCTGCCTCCGGTCATGAAGGAGCATGGCAAAAAGCTGAGCAAGCGCGAAGGCGATGCTTCCTTTGAAGATTTCTACAACAAGGGCTATCTGAAGGAAGCCATACTGAATTATGTTGCTCTTCTGGGCTGGAGCCCGGGGGATGAAAGGGAATTCTTCACCCTTGAAGAACTGGTGGAAGCCTTCGATATTAAAGGGCTCAGCAAATCTCCGGCTATTTTTGACATAAACAAGCTGCGCTGGATGAACGGAGAATATATCAGGAAACTGGATCCGGAGGATTTCCATGAAAAAGCCCTTCCCTATTACAAGGAAGCAGGCCTGCCTGAGGACATGGATTTAAAACGCATAAGTTCCCTGATTCAGACCAGGGTGGAGGTTCTGAATGAGATTCCGGAAAAGGTTGCTTTCTTAAAAGAGCTGCCGGAATATGATGCAGACATATTTGTTAACAAAAAGAGCAAGTCAACGCTGGAAAGCTCATATGAATGCCTGCCAAAGGCGATTGATGTGCTGAAAGGCCTGGATGAGTGGACCGACGATGCCATACACAAGGCTCTGTTCGGCTTAAAGGATAAGCTGGGCGTAAAAACCAGCACCTTGTTATGGCCTGTAAGAATTGCGGCTTCCGGCCAGAAGGTTACACCGGGAGGCGCCATAGATGTTCTTTACCTTTTAGGCAAGGAAGAAGCCATGANNCGNCTGNAGANGGGGCTGGAAAAACTGGAGCAGGCTTTGAAATAAATGAAGCCGTAGAAAAGTGAAAGCATGTTTTTGAAATAAATCCAAGAAAAAAAGACAGGATCCAAATCCTGTCTTTTTTGCATGCTTTACTCTTACCTTGCGGATAATACATCCCTTTCGTATTCCTTTACCTTGTCAAGCCATTCTCTGCCTATACCCACATCCTTCTTCAGGCAGTAGTAATCCCATACTGCGCTGAAGGGCAGNGTNCTGCGNTCTTCCATCAGTGCCAGGCGGCTGGTATAGTCGCCTTCCCGTTCTGCTTTTCTGACAGATTCTACAGGAGCAAGGCAGGCATTCAGGATAGCTTTTCTGGCATTACGCATGCCGATTATCCAGCAGGCAATCCTGTTGATGGAAGCATCAAAATAGTCAAGGCCTATATATACCCGCTCCTCAAAGCCGTTGTGAATGATTTCATCCATTATGTTCTGCAGTTCGTCATCCCAGATGATAACATGGTCGGAATCCCAGCGTACTCCCCGGGAAATATGCAGAGCCACCTTGTCTAGGAACTGCAGGCAGGCCGACAGCTTGGCGCTGATTACCTCTGTGGGATGGAAGTGGCCTGCGTCCAAAGTGTATGCCAGGCCTCTCTTAAGCGCATAGCCATATGAATACTCATGGCTGGCAACCGTATAGCTTTCTATGCCTACGCCAAAGAGCTTGCTTTCAATGCTGTAGACAACATTTTCGCTTTTCGGGCTGGAATTGAAAATTTGGTCCAGGGATTCGGTCATCAGATCACGGTGAATTTTGGTATCGGCGCAGATGTCCTTGTAGCCGTCGGGCATCCAGTAGTTGACAACGGAAGTTTTGCCGGTTTGTTTGCAGAATTCATGTGCTATCTCATTGCATCGTTTGCCGTGTTCGATCCAGAATTTGCGGGTATCAGGGTTCAGGCTGGAAAGGGAGAAATTGCCGTCCATTTTCGGATGGGAGAAAAAGGTGGGGTTAAAATCCAGTCCTGTGCCCAGTTCCTTGGCAAAGTCCACCCAGTTTTGAAATTCAGCTATGGTATATTCATCCCGGTCTATATTCTTTCCGTTTTTCTCTGCATAACAGGCATGAATATTGAGCTGTACAGCCCCGGGAATCATGGATTTGGCAAAACCTATATCGGAACGCAGCTCATCCGGCGTTCTTGCCCTGCCGGGATAATTGCCGGTGGTTGCTATGCCTCCGGTAAGTTCGCCCGGGCCGTCAAACCCGATAACATCATCGCCCTGCCAGCAATGCATGGAAACAGGGATACTGTCAGCCTTGGCTATGGCCGCTTCTACATCCACTCCGACAGCTTCATACTGTTCCTTGGCATACTCATAGCCCTTAAGAACCTGCTTATCATTCATTTCATTCTCCTCCTATCTTGCTTTTTTGTTCTGCCTTTGAACCGTGCCAAATGATTTCCTTTTATCACGATTATATGATATTCTTAAACTGTAAAGTTTTTATGGATTGCTGTAAAATATCAAAATATTGCTGATTTTTAAAGGGGGCTGAAGTATGCCGCACATGCTGGATTACCGCATTGATATGGAACCCCGTTCCCAGTGGGAAATAATTTCAGTCAATGAGGCGGCCAAGCAAAACCTGCTCTATGTCCAGGAGCTGGGCCTCTTTTACTCCGGCCCTGCCTACTATACCATTCGCAAGGGTTTGGATTCCTATCTAATCAAACTGACCTTATCAGGCTGCGGCAGACTGGAGTATGAAGGGCAGACTTACTCCCTGAAGGCCGGTGATTTTTTCTGGATAGACTGCCGTAACCCCCAAAGTTACCGCACTGCGCAAAACAGCGATCATTGGCATGTTATGTGGGTTCATTTCTATGGCGCCAATGCAGCCGGCTGGTATTCCCTCTTTCGCGCTCAGAACAAGAATTCAGCGGTCGGCCATGTTCCACCTGACAGTAAAATTCAAAAACATCTGGAGAAACTTTTGACTATATACCGCTTCTATAAGGGCGATTTGTATACGGACATTCAAAGTGCAGAAATCCTGGGGCAGCTGCTGTCCGGCTGNCTCCAGGCGGTATCCTCTCCTATGACCGAACCGGCGCTTCCATCGGTGATTTCAGATATCTGCAGCTATATGCAGGATAATTATGATAACCAGATNACCCTGGATGATCTCTCTGAGCGCTTTGCCATAAGCAAGTTCCACCTGCAGNGAACCTTCAGGAAATTCATGGGCCTGTCACCTGCAGAATACCAGCGCAGGATCCGGATGGCTGAAGCCAAGAAGCTGCTTCGCACAACCCGGATGCCCATCAGCGAAGTTGCTTATGCGGTTGGAATAGAAAGCACAAGCCATTTTATTTCCCTTTTCCGCAAATATGAAAACACCACGCCNCTTAAATACCGCCATGCATGGGCCGACAGGAAAAGCTGAAAAGAGGCCGCAAAACAGAAATCATCTTATCAAGGCGCTGATCTTATGTTATACTTTTCGTAATATGATCCGCTGAAATGCGGGTAAATATAATTAATAAACATTAAAATAACAATAGGCAGGTGAAGAATATGAGTAAAAAGAAAATTCTGCTGGCTGGTGAATCCTGGGTGACCCATACCACTCATATCAAGGGGATGGACACGTTTGTAACCTGCTCCTACGGCGAGGGGAGCAAATGGCTGATCGAGGCTTTGGAAGAGGCCGGATATGAAGTTACATACATACCCAACCACTTGGCACCAACCCAATTCCCGTTTACCATGGAAGAACTTCAGGAGTATGCCGGAGTTATTCTGTCTGATATCGGTTCCAACACCTTGTTGCTGAATGATGACGTATTCATGCGGGGAAAAGCTGTTCCCGACCGCCTAAAACTGATAAGGGATTATGTTAAAGCGGGCGGCGGTTTCTGCATGGTGGGCGGCTATATGTCCTTTACAGGCATCGATGCAAAGGCCAGATACAATCAGACAGNCATTGCAGATGTTCTGCCGGTAAAAATGCTGGATATAGATGACCGCTGTGAAACCTGCGACGGTGTAGTTCCTGTGGTGGAAAACAGCAGCAGCCCCATTGTGAAAAACATTGAAGGAGAATGGCCGCTCCTTCTTGGATACAACAAAACCATAAGGCGGGATGATGCTGAAGTGGTTGTAACCGTAAACGGCGATCCATTGATAGCAGTTGGAGAGTATGGCAAGGGCAAAACAGTTGTATTCACTTCTGACTGTGCTCCCCACTGGGGAACCATGGAATTTGTCAACTGGAAGCATTACAGAACACTTTGGGCAAATATAGCTGAATACATGTGTCAAAGCAATAAATAATGGGGTGAAACAATTGAAAAATATAGTTGTCGGGCTTTTGGGTTTCGGAAATGTAGGCAAAGGTTTTGCCGCCGTGCTGGAAAAGAACAAGGCACACATAGAAAGCACTTTGGGATGCGGCATTACTATAAAAAAGATCCTGGTGAGAAATCCTGATAAATACAAGGATACAATTGTGCCTGCTTCGCTTTTCACTTCCAATGCGGAAGAAATCCTGGCAGATCCGGAAATCCAAATTGTGATCGAACTGATTGGCGGCGTTCAGCCGGCCTGCGACTATATTTCCAAGGCTTTGCAGCAAGGCAAGCATGTGGTTACTGCAAATAAAGCTGTAATTGCCCTGCATGGAAAAGAACTGTTTGAACTGGCCGATAAGCATAAGGTCAGCATCCGCTATGAGGCCAGCGTAGGCGGAGGCATTCCCATTATTGCATCCCTGACCAAAAGCCTGGCTGCCAATGAGATTGAGGAGATTGTTGGCATAATAAACGGCACTACCAATTATATACTTACCAGAATGGATCAGGAGGGCATGAGCTTTCAGGAAGCCCTGGCCGAAGCACAGGAAAAAGGCTTTGCAGAGGCAGACCCGACTTCCGACATTGAAGGGGAGGATGCGGCTTATAAGCTGTCAATTCTTACCCATGTGGCCTTTGGAGTGGACATAAATCCAAGGGAGATACCATGCGTGGGCATAAAACAAATTTCCGAAAGGGAAATAGACTTTGCCAGACAGCTGGGCTATAAAATCAAACTTCTGGCCACGGTAAGAAAAAACGGCGGTTCACTGGACGTGCATGTGCATCCTGCACTGGTACCCGTGGAGCACCCTTTGGCAGCAGTCAACAATGAATTTAACGCCTTATATGTAAAGGGCAATGCAGTGGGTCAGCTTATGCTGTACGGGAAGGGGGCAGGCCCTCTGCCGACGGCAAGCGCCGTTTGGAGTGATGTGCTGGAAATGGCCAAGGTTATTCAGAACCAGATTGAAGAAACCAATACCATTAAGGTCAAAAACGGATTTAAGCCTGGGCATATCAGTTCCGGATCAAATGCCTACTACATCCGCCTTCAGGTAACCGACCGGCCTGGGGTGCTGGGCAAGATCGCCACATCATTCGGAAGAAATAATGTCAGCCTGGAATCCGTAGTTCAAAGAGGCAGAGGCGGGAAATCCGTACCCCTTATCTTTATTACCCATGAAGCAGAATGGGACAAGCTGGAAGCAGCCTTGAATGAAATTAAACAATTGGACACGGTGGAGGAAGTTGCAAGCATATTGATGGTGCAAAGCCGGTCATAANCTGCGGTGCTTAAAGTCATGCTGCCCTTGGGTGTTTTAATGAAAAAGAAGTTGTTTATATAAAATAGTATAGATTAGTAGAAACAAAAACCGGTGTTCACAAACACGGCAGCATTTCCGGCATCCAGAATACAAATTTTATTAAAATAAATCTTACATAAGGGGGTAATAAAATGGCTGTAAAGAATGCTATGACGGCCGAATTTCTACGCTCTGCTTTCGGAGGAGAATGTGCTGCCCATATGAGGTATCTGGTATGGGGAGAAATGGCTGAAAAGGAGGGGTTTCCCAACATAAAAAGGCTGTTTGAAGCTATTTCCTATGCTGAAAGAGTACATGCTTCCAATCATTTTCGTGAAATAGACGGCGAAACTGCTGATGCATCGGTTACTGCAGGCGCTGTCTTCGGAACGGGAACTACCGTTGAAAACCTGCAAGGGGCAATCAACGGCGAGCTCCATGAAGTAGAGCAGATGTATCCGGTATACATGGAAGCTGCTGAGTTCCAGAATGAAAAGGGAGCCAAGAGATCCTTCCACTATGCTATCGAGGCAGAAAAGATCCATGCTGAACTGTTCAAACAAGCTCAGGATGCTGCAAAGCAGGGAAAAGACTTTGAATTTGAGGCAGTATATATCTGCCCGGTCTGTGGTCATACAGTACTTAACGAAGCTCCCGATATCTGCCCAATATGTAACGCTAAGAAAGAACTGTATAAAAAGTTCTGAATAAAAAAGCCTGCTGGATCATATCTGAATGATTCAGCAGGCTTGCATTTTTCAAAAGCTTCTTTATTCAATGTATTTTAGGAGCAAGTTATCTTGCTCCTTTTTGTTTTTCCAGAGGTTTATTTTCATAGTGAAGGCCTCTGGGATGGGATTCGTCAGCTATCTTCTCATATTCGTTTATTTCCCAATGCAAAACAAATGTCAAGCCTATGCGCAGGGCTGCGATGCCTGCAAGCACTATCAGGTTTGGAATTGTCTTGGTCATGATGCTTTGGGTGATTTCAGCAGCCAGCAGAAATCCCAGGCTCATATTCATACCTTCNGCCAAGGTAAGAGAAACAAGCCTGTTGTTAAACTTTAAACCATCTTTAATAAATATAATCAAAGCCTTAATTCCTGAGAATATAATCATCAGGATCCCCACAAGCTCCATGCTGTAGACTGTAACTTGCACCAGTATCTCTATAATCTTTTCTACCATAGTTTTCCCTTTCCTATTACTTTGAATAATTGCTTTTATTTTATAAATACGTTATAAAGCATACCATAACAGAGGCCTTATTTCAATTAACGGACCTTTATTTTCCTCATTCACTTTGAAAAAAATATGATTATTGACATAAGATTCAGGGTATGTTATTATATAATTCCCGCCAAAAAGCGGGACGCCATAACAAAACATTTATGTAAAATTACTTGTTGACAAATCATTTTGGATTTGCTAATATAGACTTCGCGCCGCTGAGAAGCGGCGGTATTGGTCCTTGAAAACTAAACAGTGCAGAAGTAAGGAATGAAGTCAATTCCGGGCGA